>JAABUP010002829.1_pt1 | contig 32337 bp, 55 predicted proteins | sample 5559201 | NCBI WGS metagenome assembly JAABUP01 (sample SAMN10711887, study PRJNA513373) | rock metagenome | isolation source: Antarctica rocks | place: Antarctica
CGTGTTTTGCTGTTGCTCAAGGACGGGTGGGTGTGTCACATCACAGGAGCGTCTTGGGAAACCAACACTGACTGAGGAGTCACGTCATCAAAATGTCGGGTACCTCAAGTGCTGAAGACTCTCAAAAACATGCATTTTGCAGTAGCTGACTGTCCTAGCCAGCACCAGCTACAACATAAGCTATACCATTGCTGCCTTACTGCTCATGGCTGACAGGCTTTAGAAGAGGTTTGGAACAGCGCGACTGATCTGCCTGGCTATTCACATACTGCTGATCAGGGCCTGTGACTGATTTGCTTGTGTGAACACAATGTGCAAAAACATGTTATGCTGCCAATGTTAAGGAGGGCACAATTTGTCATGCATTGTGAATACAGGCTGCAGGTGTGTGGAAGAGCCAGGACTGACCATGGAGCTGGCTGCCTGTTTGTCACAATGTAGATCTGCGTCTGGCTGTTGCACCAAAGACCGGTTCAGGACTTGACGCTGCAAGATGCAAGCACGCCGTAGGAATGGCAACAGGCGCTGAGGCATGTCGGGATGCATGCTGTCTGAGTCTGAGTGTGCCTCAACCAGGTCATGTGTACTGTGACAGCCTGTGTCAGCATTCTTGCGGTATCCCATGACAACAGCAGCTTGCACAACTAGAACATGGTAGACCAGCTGTATCAGAGCCTGCATGGACACAAAGTGGGTTGTTCTGAATGTATGTACCTGACAATGCACCCATCTCACATACACCATTAAATGTATTGTGCATGCGTGAAGTCTGATGCTGAAGGTTCACATGACATGCATGTGTGCAAAGCACGTGCACATGTGGCATACTGTGCATCGGCTGGTTGCTGGTCTGTGAGCAATTTGTTGTGTGCTTGTGCAGATATACCACAGACACAAGCAACTGTTCGCCAGCTGAATACAGAAGTGCACCTGCAAAAGTGCTGCAGGCTTCTGTAAGGCGATGGCCATATCCTCAGGGCTGCTACCACCATCTCTCGTCTCATCCCAGGGACAGGCCTGCTGAGCTGAGCTACACTGGGATGCCAGGCTTGAGGCAAAGAGGTGCATCAGTAGTCCAAATGGATCAGCCACCAACTGGTCCCACCTTGTTAACCTGCTGCTGACTTGCTGGCGTTCATGCGATGACATAGTCTCGGTCATGGGAGTATCAGCTGATCTGCCAGCCAAGTCTGCCTGTGCCATGGTCACATGTGGGGGGCCTGCGGGTGACCCCAGCGCAGGTTGGGGGCCTTCATTTTCTTGGACTGGAGCAGTAAGCTGCTCATCCGATTCACTTGTCCCTTCACTTGGCCCTTCACTTGACCCCTCACTTGGCCCCTCACTTGGCCCTTCACTTGGCCCTTCAATTGGCCCCTCAGCTGGCCCTTCAGTTGGCCCTTCACTTGGCCCCTCACTTGGCCCTTCACTTGGCCCCTCACTTGGCCCTGCACTTGGCCCTGGCTCTTCCCCTGACGCTTGCCTGCCTTGTTCCTGCTCTCTTTCTTTTTCTCTGGCTCTGTGTTCTTGACCAGCACGAAATGCAAAACGCATTATGCTTCTCCAGGGAAGCATGTCCCGATCACTCGCCCTCTCATCCAATGCCACAAGGGGGCTCATGCTGAGGGCACTGACTGCAGGTGCCAGTGGTACCTGCTGCATACCCACATTCACACTGTTAGCTCCTGTCTGCAATAAGCGCTGCTGAACATATACGAGTACAGGCACGCTTTTCTGCAGTTAGGCATGCACCTCATGTACAGCTGGCTTGCATCAACATGCTAATGGGGCTGAACAAAACCCATCACAAAAAGGTGGTTTCAGCTGTACATGTTGCATACACCTGCACAGATATGACTCAATTGTGGCAGGCCACTGAGCTGCAGAGAATGCATCTATGTATGCGAGCACAGCAACTGCAAAAAATGTATTTTGCCAGCGAGCGTCAGCTTTCTTGTTTTCATCAGCTTCACAGTCACATTGACAAGCAAATTGAGCTGTTTGCAAGCGCTTAAAACACAGCTCAAACGCAGATGATAAGGATGTAGATGCATGCTTACAAGGCCATGCTTGTAAGCTGTGACACTGAAGTGCACACCTGATCAATGCCAATGAGCCACTGCAGCTGAATTTGTAGGTCTGTGTTTGCAGGTAGGCCAGGGGCAGTAGCAATGCCAGGTCCATATGCTAGGCATAGCGCTGCAAGGGACTGCATTCCTCGCCAGTGTGCGCTGCGTACTGCCTGTGACTCTGCAAGTTGTACATGAACCATGAGGTTGATCACAGCATGAACGTATGCACACACAACTTGTTAATCAACTCAGGAGGGCGCCTATTTGTTCAGTTCAGTTCATCATGCAAAGCAGCTCGGGAAGAGGAATTGACTTGTGGTCAAGATAGATACACGTACAGGTACATACAGCAGAATTGAACGGACCTGCATGAGCAGAACTGGACCTTTCTCGCACTTCCCACATCACAACATTGTGCGCCCAAACAGACCACAGCAAGGATCCTTTGCTGATGTCCTTCAGCTGCGTGCGCTTTGTTTGATACTCCTTTGCGGCAGCACTGTGCTTGAGGTACGCATCTGTCAGTGCGTCATCTATCCTGCCTTGCCTCTGCAAGCACAGAAACTGTGAGAGCCAAAACTGTGACAGACACCCAAATGGGACAGCAGCAATCAGTCATCCACTGCTATTGTTCACAGCATACATGAAGTGCCCAAGTTGATAAAGCATTTTTGATTTTCCAGGCAGAACGCAATATACAAGCCTGACTTGACAAGACCACCAAAGTTGGCATGATAGTGGTGAAATCACAGTGGTCACAAGCAAAACATGCAGCTGGTGTTGAGTCACACCTGTGCCTGAGTGTATGCCTGATTGGCAGAGGCTGCCTGTCTGGCAGCATGACGCTGTAGTGCATGCAGGGTGGTCAGCATCAAAGTGCGTGCATCCTTCAGAAAGGCATTGGCTAGGGCCTGCCGCCTGCCCCATACCCTCATATCACTCTGCATCTGGCTTGTCAGTATGCCCTGTTGTCCAGACTCTGCATGGCCATAGCCATCGATCAGTCAACCAGCAAAGGTGTGCATGCCCAGAAGACAACAGGCTGTCAGGCTTTGAGAGTGCATTGGTCACAAGCCCCCTGCTATGCCATGTTCAACAACCCGTCAAGTACAGCAGCTGTAACCATGTGTGCACTAGAATAGGCAGCTGGCAGGCGGTAGGCTTGTACAGATATGTCATTGACTTTACAGCAGGTCTGACTTGCTGCAACTTTGAGGCTAGATATCTCTCCTCCGCACAAGGTGGCCGTGCCCTTTTCCTCAGGCGTCATTAAGTATAGATTAACTGTTGCAGGAATATTTCTCCAGAAAGAGCGGATCTTTGGGATCCCAAAGAGCTGCTGGTCTCTAATTGCACGTTGCCCATCACTGCAACAAATGCATTTGCACGTAAACAAGTTGCAAGAGTCCAACCTGGGGCAGGCTGTGTGCCTGACACATCCTGGTTCTGTTGCTGAGTCTGGGTCAAGGCTTCAACAGTTCTCACCAGCTGCTGTAGCCCTGCCTGAGGTGCTGTGTCACCCTGCTGGGCTGCCATGCCTGCACCTTGTTGACCTGCACAACAGCAGCCATGCGCTCTGCTGATGACTTCACCAGAGAAAGATGCACACACAAGGCTGCAAGAGGAGGCTGCGTCCTGTCACAGTGACCTGTGTGCTGGAAAGAGGGAAGTGTGTAAACTCTCCACAAGCAACATGACAGGGGCTGGCTGGCATGCGTGTGCCTCATGTCAGTGAAACAACACTGGCGCACAAACAGGTTGGTCTGTGGATGCACACTGCACATGGTAGCACTTGAAAGGAATCCAAATAGTCAGTCTCAGCTCTATGCTCACCTTCTTCACTGCTGCTTGCCAGAATCTCAGCTTGTGATTGCAGCAAGCCCTCCTTGGGAGGCAAGCCTGAAGGATGTAGGGGTGGGGATGGGGGTGTGAGGGCCGGCAGCAGGGTGTTCCCGAGACGACGGCACATAGGACACACAAATTCGTGGTCACGCAGATCCACCAGGTGTGTGCCTCGTGAGAACTCATCCTCCTCCCGCTGCTGGACCAAGGCAGCCCTGTTGACAGTCAAGAAGCTGTCAGGATTTGGGACAAGCTGTGGCAGCATTCAGCAATTGCTTGTTGCTAGCAGCAGGTGCTATCACTGGCTTTGTGACTCTGTGTCAGGCGTGAACACCACGCATGAGCATAGAACATAATTATCCTTTACGCCCTGTGATGAATATAACAATCCTGTCACATGCATAACACTGCACCACCACAAGCCCGAGGTTAAGCAACAATGCCAGCGTGCAACTGTCAATGCTGAAACATGTCAGCAGAGTCACTCATCAGTCACCTGTGACGGGCGAGGCATGTGTCATGCAGCATGTGGCCGCAGCACAGCACGTGCGGTCCTGCTTGCTCATCCAGAAGACTCAGGCCTACATCCCTGGGGTTGATGTGCAGCCCCAGGGGATCACAGGGGGTGTCCTGCCAGGCTGGCGGTGGAGTCTGGGCAAAGCTGGGCAGGGCTGAGCAGTGCAGTTGTGCCTGTTGCATCAAAACCCTGGGGTTTGGGTGTGGTTGACTCAGACCACAAAACAGAGAGCAGCCATCACTGCTGTTCCAGTACGTGGTGCAGAAATGTAGGGCAGGCTGTTTGGGGGCCTGGAGGGGCAGGCAGACTATTGTGTGTGCTACATTATCATCAATCACATCTGCATTTGCTGCAGCTATGGCACTTGCCGCTCCTGCTTGAACCACAAGGCAATACCATCAACAAACCTGACAACCACTCATACAAGCCACATGCAGGGTGGGAACAGCGAGATTCACCACCCAGCCCAAAGGCTCTGTCTCATTGCCATTGCCACAGAGTGCACACTCTCCTTCCACCAGCCCCCTTGTTTGCTGGTCATGCCCGCCTGAGGGCCCTGCCACACCCTCTGGACCCCCCTCCCTCACTGTTGGCGTGCTTGCTGCTTGCTCGTCAACAGCCATCATGTCCTCATCCTGTGAAATACAAGGGAGCACTGGCTACATGTGTGTGACGCCGTGGACCGCACTTACATTGGTGTGAGACACTGCTGACAAGTGCATGCAAGATGAGATATGGCCAAGCAGAGCACCAAATGCAGCTGAGCAGAGACCAGATGTATCGTAAGTGACAGAAAGGCTATAGTCCAAAACACCTTGTTAGCATTGACTGCATCGCCTTCTGAGCCTGTGTCCTTGAAAAGGGCTTGCTGCTGTTTCATCCGGTCCATCATGGCAGCCTGCCTGGCCTTCGCTTGAGCTTTCCGTGCAGCTGCTGCATTCCCAGAACTGTCTGCAGCTTCAGATTTAATCCCTGATTTGGGCTCGATCACAGCAGTAGCCCCTGCTGGAATGGAGCCCTGTTCAGTGATGGGTGGGCTGGACCTGCCAGCTTGATGCCCTTCTGGAGTGAGACTCTGCTGATGTCTCAGGCTGATGATGTGCTGGTGGAGGTGCAGAGCACAGTCTTGCAGCTCAAAGCTATGCTGGGACGCACTGCGACCACACAGAGCCTGCAGCAAATGACTAGATTGGCAAACAAACATGCCATTGGTTATGCCTGCATCTGCATTGCTGAGCAGGCAGATGCATTCTGGGCTCCATGCAGACAACTGGCAGCACACCATCAGTGAAAACTCAACTGAAATGTCGAGCAGCGTATCTGGACCCATTTGTGCACAATGTACACAAACTCCAGGCTGCTGACATGAGGCTGAGACAGACAGCAAAGATATCACTCCACACCATCCATGTGTCAAGGATGACAGAGGAAGAAGGGAACACATGACCTTGTCAACTTGATGATATTTGTCAAGTGCTTGCTTACATGACTCCAGCATACTCACAGTTGTGTCTACATTGTCACAGCAGCTAAGAAGAGAAAACAAAGAAAAGAAAAGACTACGCCTTTCTGTGTCAATTTAATGAGAAGCCAAGTATTATACCGGGCTTCCCAGGGTCACAGCAGCTACATGGCTCCTGACAACCCTTCACAATAACAATAAGGACAGCAGCATGCCACTATTGGGCTCACCTCAAGCTCTGCGAGCCTATCAAACTCCGTTGCGTTTGCATCTGCAGCTGACCGTGGCATCAGAGGTGGACTTGTCTGCTGCATGCCTGGCTGAGGGGAGGCAGAGGGCAAGGCAGGCATAGTGAGGGCCAGTAGGTTCAGGGCTGCCAGGGCCAGGTCTTCAGCAGCACTGCTTGGGTGGCGAGCACAGTATGACAAACACACCCTGACCAGACTGCAAATACGTGTGTTTTTGAGTCAGCATAGACACTGTTGAACAGAAATTTACATGCTTGCAAGCTTGCATTGCAGTGGACCTGCAATGAGGACCAGAAAGATATTGCCTTGTGCAAAGAATGGGTCGCAGGGTGTCACAAGATTGGCTCTAGGCTCAGGGCTGACAGCTTGAGAATTATGATGAGACTACAGCAAGCAAGCAATGACGGCCCATCACGCTTGCTAAGCATATGATGCAACAGTGTTACAGGAGACCAGGACTTAAAAATGCAACCTTCACTATTGTGTGCTGGAAGTAAGATTTGTTGGGGGAACAGGACAGATTGGCCTGCAAGCCAGAAGCCATGCTTTGTCACATTTGACATGACTGGCCTGCTTTTTAACTCAAGACCAGCGTTGGCAAAAGTTTGTTAACATTTGACAAGTCTGGCCTATAGAAAAAGACACATTGCCAGGCTCCAAGTGAGACTAGCTGAAGGCAAAACCTGCCTGACCTGTTGCCAAAGTGCGTGTTGGTGAAGGCCTGAAGCCCTTCCATGCCAGGGGGCAGCCCCTGAGCCAGCCCTCTCAGCTGCTGATGCGGCTTCCACAGCTTCAGTTCCAGTCCCCTGTTGACAGCAGCCTGCCTGGACCCAGGGTTGAAGTATGGGAAACCAGGGTCAAAGCTTGCCCAGAATTGCTTCTTGAGGCAGTAGCGCCCCCTCTCAAAGGTGTTGGGGGTCACAAAGATCGCCACCTCTGCCAGCACCTACAGGCCACCCCAAATGCAGTGCACTGATGTGGTCACATAGAACACAAGACAATCAAATCAAGCACTCAGACCACAGTATGTGGGCGTATTTGCAGTAATAGTGGCCAAGGATGCACTCGTGACAAGAATCGCCTGTTGTGTGTCCTGACTTCACCCGAGTACGCCTCAAGCAAAGGCAAAAGTCACAGCTGCTCAGGTACCGCACTGCCTTGTCATGCTCATGGAGCACGTGAAGGTGAATTTGTATTCATATGCATTGGAACGTGACTGGGGTTGTATACCTCGTCAAGAGCTTCCTGGTTTGCAACAAGCAGGGAAGGCAGGGCACTTGTGAGCTCAGTATAGGTTGAATCGTTCAGACACAGCCAGTGCACTATGTGCCACCGCAGCTGCTTGTCCACGTCCTGCAAGGTGCACTGTAAGGGTCAACTCAAGTGCTTGCACACAAACCAATTCAATGATGAAGGCCACAACAACAGAAGAACTTTTCCACATGTGTTGCAATTGAGATGTGGCAGGTGCCCATGAGTTTGCCTAGTCTCTGCATCAAGCAAGCAAATGTGCTGAATGGATGGGCATACCGGATCCCAAGTGTGGTTGTCTCTCAGGAGTGTGACCAGCAAGCGCATGCCCTGCACTATGCATTGCAGCTGATGCTCTGGAATTGACTCTGCATCGGGCCCTGATAACCCCCACCATTCCTGTGACATGTCTCCCATCATGCTGGCATCAAGTGCAGATAATACAGCGCTGTCTGCTTGTGCATCAACTGATGCCATATCTGACACAGGCTCCCCAAAATGCATGTCAGCGGCCTCATGATGTTCTGTAGAAACCGATGCATCTCCAGTCTGTGGGCTGACATCAGCACGGCCACCTGTGGGGATTGATGCATCATCAGCCTGCGTGCTTGGGGCATCAGAGGTATGTTTGGGGACCAGATCATCCCCAGGGGCAGTACCTGCAGCCCCAGAGTCTGCTACGACCGCTGTAACAGATGCCTCCTCAGCAAGAGAGCTTGCAGCATATCATGCAAAGCTGATGATGAAGATGCAGGTGTTGAGTCTGTCTGTGCATGCAGACGTCCTTCTTTACCTATATTGTCGCATGTAGCATGAGCCTGGCAAACTTGCTCTCTTGGAGAATCTGTCCTTGATGTCTTACCATTAGCCTCCGCCTGCAGGGCTTTCAGGGAGGCAGCAGGCTCTGCCTCTGTCCCATCAAGGGCAGGGCAAGGCGGCAGGGCAGATGCTTGCTTGCTGCTGCGCCAGGCTGCTTGCACAATGCGCTCTCCTCCAAAAGCACATACAAAGTCAACCAACACCCTGCAAACAACACCAATAACTGGTTAAGCAGGACATCATTGCTTTCTGCAGACCCAGGGACGATTTTGTGCTTCCATTCTACATTTGATGCCAATTGTCAGAACTGTCTGGTTCTGAAGGTAACACTGGCCTGAGTCTGCATGTCAGGATACCATGTTCGCAACTGCATTTGTCTTCAAGGGGTACGTGGCACATCTGCATGACTCTGTTGACAGTAGTCATGAGTTTTGACACAGAGCACTGTCAAAGCAGTAGAGCTGCTTACTGGTCAGGGTCAGAGTGTGCCATCCACAGCTGCAGCAGCAGCATGTCCAGATCATAGCTAGCCTCATTCCAGTATGCCCCCTGATACAGACGGTGCACCTGTCCCACCTCAGGGCCATTGCGCACCCAAAGCCCTACTTGCACCTGCAACAGAATTTGCGCTGACTTCAGTTGAGCATGAATGGTCTTGCATTGTTGGATGTCAAGGCAAGCTAAAGGCGTACGGCATGAAAGGCATGACAGCAAAGCCCCAGAACCAATTTGCTGCTGGCTAAGTCTTGACAAGCCTGCTGCCGACTACATATGCAGCATCAATAGGGTACTTGACAAGGAACTGCAGGTTGGACATGCTATGTCAAGGCAGGTAGCATCAAGCAACTGCAATCTGTCACAAGTTCCTGACAACCTTGTGCTGCAACACCAACATACCCCACCCCAGAAGACACATCAGCTGCTATGCATGTACGTGCTTAGAGCCCTGGATATCATAGCATGAGGGTGCAGCACTGGTTTACCCACCTGAGCTCTCCAAACTTGAATCATCAGAGCCTTTTGAGCAAGATCCTGATACAACCCCAGCCACAGCGGGCTGTCCTTTAGCTCCGTTTTGACAGCAGGTTGTGCATAAAGGCTCCGCAGCACATCATTCATGACCTGCACTTGGACACATATGTCCATTATTTGCCACAACAGGTTCAGCATAAGGCACATGCGGTCAATAGCACACGTGCATCACACTGAACAAGCAGAAGCTAAAAATCAATCAGGAGACAAGTTCTCAAGAATCTGTCCAATACGCATGCTGGACACAGCAGGGTCATGCACCTGAGTGTCTGCAGTGTTGCCTGCTGTCAAGGCTTGTGCGTGTAGGCCAAGCAGAGCCTTGTGACTCAGGGCAAATGCCCTCGACAATGGGTAGTGCATGGAGACGGGGTGTCCAGCCAGCAGGTGGTTCCAAATGCCACAGCCAGCACAATGCTCCCTTGCACACCTCAGCATCTGCTCATCACTGTCTTGGGGCTCTAGTATTGTTGCCTGGGCACTGGTGAGAGTAAGCAAATCCTGAGCACGAGCACATGCACTATCAGCCATGCTGCTCCAGCCTGCTTTGCCACTGTTCCAAGTCACAGCACAGACTTTGAGAATGGCCACACATCCACCTAACTAGACTTGACACATGTTATGACATGGATAGTGTATGATTTCTCACCCTCAGCTGCTTATGGAATGGCAGCGATGAGGTGACATGGTGGAACTCATACTGGTGTCAGTCATCATACATGGACACTGTCGCCCCCCCCGGTAATTTAGAGCGCACAGTGTTGCATCACAAGGTGCTGAGCAGCTTGCATTGCATAGATGTGCAGTGATCAAGCTTGACAGACATAACCGGTGTCAGTGCATACCGCTGCAAGTTGGCTCAAGGGAATATCCACACGTCTGCCATCTAGAACTGACAGAACTGGAAGAAGAGTGTAGTGGAAAATCATCATCTGCAGCAAGCAGGCTTGACCTGCGTCATGTCTGCTACTGATTTAGCGGTGACAGGAAGGTGTTGACTTGAACTGGAAACAAACTTTGGTTTGGACATTGTGCAAGAACTGCTTGCTGCATCCTAGATTGCAAACCAGACAGGGATGAAACTTTGACAGACAAATTCAGTGGGCACTTATCCATTGTTACTACAAAGCTTGCAGATAGGAACATGAGCTGGCTAGTGCTTTCAAAAGGCTGAGTACCATGAGCAATAGGACATGATATAAAGAGCTGCTTACAAATGCAAACTGAGAGGCAGTTTATCATGATTCTGGCATGACAGTTTTGCAGCCCTTCACAGAGCAGCACATACCTCCAGCTGGACAGGCGGCAGCCATGAGTCATCTGCCCATTGTGCATGAATGCCCAGCTGACGCTCATACTTACGTAGATTTGTCATACAGCAAAGGTCTGAAGTCCAATCCAGCATGTAGTGTCTGATGAAGTCTGCAACTGCTCGGGGATGTTCCAACACCATCCTGATGTCTTGCACCACCCGTGTAAGGGGCTTGTCTGCATGCACGGGCCAGGCAGTTAAATTCAATATTTTGATCAACAGCGCACAAAAGTAACTCACTCGTCTGCTCAATCATCCACGCATTGTTTATTGCGGTTCTGTCTTGCCACTTATCAGGAGCATTCAGTCCTAAGCAGCTTGTCTGTGTGAGATACTGCTTTGGCAGCTGATGTATAACACGCAGTTGAGTAGTTTTGCTTAGAGAGTCAATGCCAGGTACACTTTTGTGAGCCAGGTCAAAGTTGGCATGCAGACTGGAGTCAGCCAAATAGCTCAAATACGATAAGAAACTCGATGAGGTGCGCAAAGCTATGGACAACTAATGAGCCACTGCGGGCCATCAATCACACCACTGTGAGCAGTATGACTTGCAAAAAGCGTGGCTGGTATGGACTGCTGATATCTTTTTCCTGTTGATGGTCTGACATGCAGGCCACACAGACAACCTGCAGACTCTGCATGCCACAGACATGCATTCATCATTACCTAGGGGGGGCAACTCAAGTGACATGCAACTTAGGAGACATCAGCCAGCCATGGCACAGTCAGTGCAGTACAGTCAGCATTGGGTGGCAAAAACGTACTCGACAGAATGGTTGTGGCCCCAGAAGTCCAGCTCTGGATGGAAGAAAGCATGAGAAACATCAGAGAACTTGTGAGCACCTCCAGCAGCTCATGGGGCTTCTCCACTGCTTCCTGTAAACAGCTTTGACGTATGTTCAGACTCAGCCAATCACCAAACGCGCCTGGTGCATGAGTCAAAAGAGCACTTGGTTGACTCCTCAAGCAACACTAGTAGCGCGAGGTTGTGATGCCTACTTTGCTAGAGCCAAGTGAGCATGCAGAACTCAGCACACAGCTTGATAGATGCGTCTGACTTGGTCAAGCAAGGCAATGGGAGCGGGCAAGCAAGAGTGCCAGCAGTGAAGCATGACTGAGGTGTCTTCCCTAAAGCGAAGCTGTCTTTGATGAGAGCAGGAGATGTGCTGCAGCCAGAATCCAGCTGTCAAGCTGTCGATGATTCAAGCATTTGATACATGCATGCTCAGACACCGCGTATTGCTGCGTGGAGTGTGGTCATGCTATGTTGCTTCGTGACCCACCAAGCACATACCATGTCATTGAAGAGCTGCACAGTGATCATGTCCAGGGGCGGGCCGGCGGTATGTGAGTCAGCAAACCAGGTATGCAACAAGTGCGTGTAGTGGCGCATCATGACAGGCAGGAACCCCTTCTTGAAGCTGGGCTCAAACAGCAGCTGCAGCAGCAAGGTGGTCACCTGCAAGTACAACAGCAGTGCTTTGTGATCTGCTGCCCCTGTGTGGCTGTGACAACAATGATGCACTTTGTGGACCTGATCTGGCTCCTGAAGGCTGAGAAAACTCAGAAGTACAGTTGCAACAGCAATGTAGGCAGCTGCACTTGCAGGGTAATGCAGGACAGAGCCTGGTAGCCCCTGACCGTCAAAACATGTAGTGCCATGATCAGCACATTATTGCCACACAACAGTTTGCTACGTGCACAATGGCTGCTTCACAAATGTGGTCAGCAAAGTGCTTGCACATCGTCAGCACCTCTTGAGTGAGATTTGATGGCAGCCTGAAGAAATCCATCAGGATGCGGTCCAGCGCTAGATCCTCATTTGCCCATGCAGAAAGCTCATGTGGTGTATCAACTCTGGGTGGGCTCAATTTAGGCTGCACCTCACATCCACAATGGTCTGCTGCTCTGGCCAGGGCATTGTGCAGACCTGTCATGAATCAGACTGTAAGGTCTCCAGATCAGCAACAGTGAATGCATGTAGTTTGCGGAGTTGTTGCTAGCATGTAGCGGTGCATTCAGCATGTTCATACCCAGCACCTGTTACCCTAGTATCTGAAGTTGGTACAAGCAGCAGATGTCAGCACTCTGTGTAGAAGTCATGGACTGATGCAATTGCCATGTGTAAAGACAATTAAGGAAGCTTGCAGCGGAGCCATGGACAGCCAGAGCTAGGCTTTCTGTGTGTATCAGCTCATGGAAACTCTCACCTGATTGGCTCTGCAGCATAGCTGTGCTTGCTTGCCGTCTCAGCATGGGCACAACACATAAGCTTCTCAACCAATGGACCAGATATAAAGCTGCACTCTTTGCCTGGAGTGTGTCTGTTCCTGCAGCATATAGAAGAGATCATTGCCATTTGACAGGCAAAGCAGATAAGTTCAGGTGCATGTCTTCAAGGTGATTGTCAGCCTTGGCATATACTGTACTCTCTTACGACCAGGATCAGCAGCCAGTGTGCTGCTGCAGCATACACACCTCACAAAGGCTACAGCATCTAGCTCTGAATCCCAATAGTAGTCATGTGCATCAAGTTGAGCAGAGGCAGGCGCCTTGTGCAGCATCAGCTGCAGAGAAGCATGGCTGGACAAGGCCATGTAGTCACAGACCTTTTGTTTGCGCGCAGACATGCAGTGTCCAGCATAGCTGGTAAACTGCCCAGGACATCACAGCTGCCAGCATCATGGCTTCCAGTGGCTCAAGTTGAGGCTGCTCTTCTGTGGTTTGACCTGAATGCTTGTGGCAAAAGCCAGATGGACTCCATGCAGCTGAGTCTCCACAGTCACAGCATCCCCCACCTTGGCTGAAATACAGTGCGTAGTCATGTCCTGAGTGATCACCAGCCTGCAGGTGCAAACTCACAACATTTGGAGCCTTAGGGCTAGGATTCAGCAAACAACACCAAATGGCGCGGTGTATGCATGCCTGGAAGCACTCCTTGCATATGGCGCTGTTGCCACTGGATTGGCAGGTCCGACATCGGTATGCCAAAGTTCCAGCCGGCCAGATCGCATCACAAGCTGTCGTACAGACTCCGCCTGCTTGTACCTCCCGCTCTTTTATAGCAGCTACATATGCATCTACATCTTGCCCTCGGATTCCAATTGACGCCAGCAAGCAAGCCTGCGGATGAGCTTTTGACCTAAGTCAAGTGGTAGTCTGATAAGCGGCACAGACCGCCAGCAAAAATAATCGGAGCGAAATAACTGACCGAAGCTTGTTTCATGTCCAGCACTTGCATCGGCATGCGGGTGACAGCTTCCAGCATGTCAGCAGTGAGCTTGGCTCTGTCTGATTCTGCACAGATTGGCTCGAGTGGCCCGAATTCCATTCCTTTCCTGGCTGCATGTGACTGGTCGGCCATACAGTACCTTGAGTCTCTAGCAAGGCGTCCCACCTGAAAGCTTTGTCGTATCGGAAGGATCGCAAGCGCTAGTTCTAGCTTCCCGTAGAACTTCAGCATGCAATTGGTTTCGGAGCTGGCCCAGTTTTCTTACACTCTTCGTGTCAGTCTTCGTGCAATGATTGAAAGGTCGCGATAGCCATTTAAGGTTTCGAGTGATCATCATGACAGGACGCCTTTCTTAAGATCACTCATGAACACTTAGCACGCAATGCCATGGTCGTGAGCCATCACGTCAAGACATACTTGCAGCAACCGCTACAACCGCATATTTGTTGAACCTCAGGTTGCAACCCCCAACGTGCACAAGACATATCGTCCATAGATGTTAAGTCTTACCCACGAAGTTGGCTGACACAGCGCTTTGGACAGCTGTTCTGGTTGTCAACTTCTAATCCTGCTGTTTTACAGTGCCAATACGCCATTACGATGATTGCTTTGCTTGCCATGTGCAATTGTCACCATTAGATTGAGTTTGTAGCATCTGCTCCGAGCTTCCCAGGCTTGTGATGCTGATGGAGCATATATGGAGTATATACCTGTGCATGTTCGGGAAACACTGACGTTTGATTCGATGCACATGACCGACCTGAGACAGAGATGCTGAAGCTCTGCCACAAGCCATCAGGTTTTTTCCAATGTGAATCCGAGACCAGCTTCTCAAACTTGCACTAGCGAGCAAGCTTGACAATGTGAAGGGATGTGCTGTTGTAGGAGGACTGGGAAGCAACGATAGTTACAAGTATATTGGCTTGATGCTGTAAGGCACCAACCAGAGCGCTACGATAATGTGTCCTCTCTGGTTAGTTGCAATGCATATTCACCCGGCAGGAACCCTGATACGTTCTGATAAGCCCTAGCTATCAGTCAGGACACATGCCCCGCTACATGTGTGTCTGAGTGCATCTGGATATGATACCTGTCTCAACTGTCGGCATGAAGTGCATTAGCATGCACCTTGCAGCAAGTTGGCTGAGTGCTGAAAGCTGCTGCACACTCGAGGCGTCTGAGCCTGAGTCCAATTGGACTTCCAAGTCAGGTCATGAAAGTTTAAACCCTGCTGGCCACAAGCCCAATCAAAAGGCATGATAGAGCCTTACAATTGTAGTTTCTCAGGGTGTTTGTAATCTTCTTCATCTGCATTACCTGTATGAGTGTTTCCCGACATCGGTCACGAGCGCGACACACCTTCGCAGCAGAGCAGCCGCTTATTACTTCCAAACCATACCTTTGGCATTAATGTTCGTCTGCAGTCCGAGTAGAAGGCAGTCTTGCCGAAGAGAATAATTTCCTCGGAAGCACTTGCCAGTAGAAGCCAAGACTGAGGGGACCCGATGGCATCAGCGCCCCTGACACAAGACACAGGGCATGCTGACACAGTCCACGATGTACAGCTGGATTATTACGGCCGCAAGCTAGCTACAGCTTCGTCTGATCGAACTATCAGAGTATTCGATGTCACTGGAGATCAGCTAGCGCCTCTTACCACTCTTCAGGGGCATGAAGGCCCTGTCTGGCAAGTTTCTTGGAGTCACCCCAAATTTGGCAACCTTCTTGCCTCATGCTCTTTTGACAATCGAGTGATAATATGGAAAGAGCAGCAGGACGGCAGCTGGTTGCAGGTCAGCCATGTCTTGCAACAGATTAGCAGTTTTTGCTTATGATCGGTCCAGTAGTGTGTCGTTAGCTGTGCATCCTGGCACATGCTGCACACTGAAACTGGGCAAATATGCAGGTATACACTTCTGATTCTGGTTTGCACAGCGCCTCTGTGAATAGTGTGGCCTTTGCTCCTCATGAGCTCGGCTTGAGAGTGGCAGCAGCTTCCTCAGATGGGTCAGCGTCTGTGCTGACATACAATTCTACAGAGGGGAAGTGGGACCAGCAAAAGGTGACAAAGTCTCTCATGAAAACGTCAAATGTTGCTGAGTGACCTATTGAATGTTCCTGCTGGTCAAGTCACTGCATACACACTTCACATCAGCAACATTCATACACTGTGCTTCACAAGTTACACTTGACAAGCAAAGACAGCTGCACAAGCAAAGAAGAAGCATCCAGCAGCATATGTAAGTGCAGGTAGAGGCACACAGTGTTGGTTGCACAGCTGTGTCCTGGTCGCCAGCAGCTCCCCCTGGGTCTTTAGTATCTGGAAAGCCTCCAGCACATCCCATTGCACGCTTTGCCACAGCAGGCTGTGACAAAACAGTGAGAGTAAGTCCATTGGCATGGGGCATGCACCAGACCTGCAATATGCTTTTGCATGCTCTGTGTTTTGACAGGCACTCAAGCCATAGTTGAAGGATCTGCTTTTGCACTGCCACTAAGGCATGAATGTGGGTGTTCTTTGCTTTGCATTCAACTGCATTGACAGCTTCTCTCTGCAAATCAACCATACTTCATGCCGAGCTTCAGTCTGTGTGCACAGTGTCACATGAATGCGCCCAGTCATGTCTGCTGTGCACCTGGACACTATGATGGAACATTCCATGCTGTTTTTTGTTGCGGCAAGTCTGATCAGAGACCTGTAGCTATTGAGTTGTGCTATGAAGTGCAGATATGGCAACTTGATGATTCTAAGCGGCAATGGGTCCAGCAAGGTGAGCCTTTGAAGGGCCACACAGACTGGGTGAGGGATGTTGCTTGGGCCCCCAATCTGGGCATGCCCATGAATACCATAGCCAGTGCAGGCCAAGATGGCAAGGTCGTCATCTGGACGGAGCAATCTGGCACATGGAACAAGCTGGTACGCATGGCATGCAACATTGCAGTTAGCATGGCGCTTAGTGATGGCCTGCGTCGCAAACATCATTTGACAATTCTATACAGAATGCAGTAGTGACAAAGCAGGCTTCATTTTACCCTGCAAGTTGTTGCGCGTTGCGTTACCTATTTGCCGTGTTCGAACTATGGCAATCCCTGACCCTGTGCGCAAACAGCAACATGATTTTGCTTGCATGCAGTTGCTCCATGAGTTCGGTCAAGCAGTGTGGAAGCTGAGCTGGTCAGTGACTGGAGGCATCCTGGCTGTTTCTGATAGTAAAGGTACTGTGTCATTGTGGAAAGAAGCTATTGATGGGCAATGGCAGCAAATATCTCAAGACGTGGCAGCAGCGTGAAGCTGGCATGAGCAGTGTGGTTCATTTGTGTTGGCATATTTGGGTCCTGTTTTGCAAGTACTGCAAGTTGGCAAAAGTCTTCATTGCAGTGCTACTTTTCCCAACAGTGATCCCAGTCCTAGCTGCTGATGAATGCTGTCACCATCCTTTCGGTGCTGTGTCCATCATGTTGCTGATACAAACAGTTTGAGGCATCAAAGCACGTTGCCATTTCTATGAACTGCAAGGCCGCACATGAGTCCTTCAACAGTTTGACCTCTGAACATATTGCTGGATGCACAACATTTTTTCGTGACTGTGTTGTGAAGCAGGCTGTGAGTACATGCACGGGGTGTACTTGCTCATGATGCAACACAGATGGAGCAGCAACTAGAGCGCTGATGTGGGATATGCAAATTGAGTCATTAAAGCCTTGATATTGATTGTGTGTTAACCTTAAGGTTCAGTGCTGCTTCTTTCAGTTTCAGCTGGACAAACACAACAGGAGGCTTATTCTGTGACACGCTTACAATAGTCATGTACATGTCCTACTTGCCACTGCTGTCATCAAGAAGGAAGTCACGTTCAAGGTCATTGCATCTGCATCTCAGGAAATCCACTCAACAAGCAGTATATTCATGCCTGTGGCAACTACTCATGGCTTCACACAAACAACATGTGTTACACTAGTTGTTCTGACAGTTGTGCTAGCGCTCAATAGCGGGGCTGGCTTTTGGGATCTGCTTCACTACATAACAGAGAAAAACTAGTCAGCTGACTTTCTCATTTGCGAGTTGCCTGTAGGAGTACACCTGACACTTCAAGCTCCTCCTGGCTGCACCTTGTTTTGCAGTCAGGAGCAGTGACTGTACATCTATCTATGGACTACATCACTGTAACCTGCACACCTACTATTGCCAGCAGGTATTCCCACAGCAGCGCCAGATGCCAGTTCTGCACCCACAGTAGACCATGTGTCAGGGTTCAGGGTTAAGTACAACAGGACAGCGACGGCAGCTTGCCTTGTTGGCAGCAGTAAGGCGAACTCAGATGCCTGAGCACACGCAGTCTCACTGATCAACAGGCTAAGGTGACCTGATGGAGACCTTGACACACAGGGGAGGGATGTTACCTTGGCCTGGTAATGCCATTGCACAAACAAATGGTCAATCAAAGTCAGCCGGTCAGACAGCAGCAAGGACTGCAGCATCTCAAACTCGCGTCCATCGCCCAGGTCCATTTGCACAATTACATTGTCGCTGGGAGCTGTATTGTTTCCAAGCCAGGCAGGGAAGTCCATGGTCTGCAAGCAAGGGCATGCTGGTCTTCATCCAGTCCAGACGTGCGGTAGATGCAGACAAGACTTGCAAAAAATAACATGTGCATGCAGTCAGGCAGCTACATTGATGCTTACTGCAATTGCTTCAGGGCACAATCAGCACTCCAATCAGCAAAGTGATGTAAGCCTGGCATGCAACAATGAGGGACACGCTGTGCCAGCTGTCGTGTCAGCTTCTACTGATCGTGTCAGGGAACAGAACAAATGGATCACCTGCGCGTCCTGTGTGCCGTCTCTATCTACAATCAGATCTGCTATATGCTTCAAAGGCTTGGCTTCACACGCAGCTGGAGTCAGACCGCAGTAGGCCTGCTGCACTTGCCTCTCCAGCCAGGATGAGCGCTGCTTCTGCAGCCACTCAGGTGTGCGCTGGGCGAACCTTGGCAGCTTCACTGCCTCAAGGTCTGGCAGCAGCACATGAGCCAGGTCTGCCATGCTCACATCATACACTGATGACCCACTTGCTGCAATGGTGATGTTGGTTTCTGAGGTACCTGTAGCAGAGGAATGGTATTGGCACTGACCAGTGGATATAGCTGGCTATGGCAGGCACTTGGTGATGAGATGCCCATCTGTGGAGTGCAGACACACAACAGGCAGCATGTAATTACTCAGTCGCCAGATGAGATTCTAAAGTGGGCACAGTGGGATAAATTCACTTGCAAGGTACACAAATTGTGATGACACAACATTCAGGGCAGCACATGTGCCGGCTATCATTGTGCCGACATTATGCAGCGCACATCACGTGTCATCCATTGAAAAACACAGATGAAGGTTGCACCTGCCGCTTGTGGAAGCATCACCAGCTGATTCACCTCGCCTTGCCACTGCTTAATAACATTAGAAAAATTGTCAATACCAAATTTGCCTTCTGAGGTCATGGGAGCTTGCAACACATATACCTCCCATTCTGAGGGGTCTGCTATCCTGCTCAAAAAGCTATCTATTGCACTACCGTCATGCGGCGCAAGTATGACGTACACATTCCTGCCGACGCCTTCTTGCTGCCCAGAGACATTTTCAAACTGATTGATTTGCGGCACATTAGGGATGTTGAGCTGAGCTCTGCTCTGCCTTGAGTCGGGTGAGTGCTCATCAGCCGGAGGAGCAACATCATGTGACACCTCCATTGGCGTGTTTGCATGCTCTGGCAGGCTTGTGTTGACTGAGGCTGTTGCCAGAGGGATGAAAGCTGCCTCAGTATGACCCGTAGTGCTTTGGTAGGGGTCTGTGTGTGGAATGGGCAAGTGCTGCAAGCCAGCTATGTAAGTCTGGATGCCTGTCTCCCAAATGTGGCTTGAGTCAAAGGAGATGTACTGCCCTGCAGCAAACAAACACAGCACGTCTCATGCTGGGGCACTGGCTTTGAGTATGTGACAGGCTTACAGACAAGTCACTGAGTGCATGCAGAATGGAGAGTTGTTTAGGCTTGCACTAGTGGGCAGCATTCTGCTACACACAGTTCAAGCTGCCAAAGATACTTTGTTGATTGTTGCTCCTCCTCTTTGCTCTGACTGCAATTCATGCACAGGCAGTCCTGTGAAACAGTAGAGTATGAGATTGCCAGCAACGGTGATGACAGGCTGATGCCAAAGCAAGAAGAGAGGATGAGACCGTCAGGGGTGAAATGGGCTTGCAGACCACTTCTGCCGGTCTCAGGGGAGGGCCAGTTGGCCTCCACCAGGGTGCCCACTGTGAAAGCTGTGCCGCCCTCCAGGTCCCACACATACAGCTTGCGTGGGCTCTCGATGCTGTCACACACCACATACCTGCATCACCACCATGCATACCTACATTGTTTCTTCTCTGTTGACTGCTGGTCAAGTCCTTTTGACCTCCTCAGAACCATCACACTTCATTGCAACAGATTAAGAGGGCCTCAATGCTGTCAGTACATCATAACAGTATGTCATCATGTAGGCAAGGCCTGGCCATGCCTACAGGCCAGTCTCAACTGAGACAACACCTCCACGTAATGATGCGTGCCATGCACCATCCATTCAGGCCAACTTTCAGCCTCCTATTGCTAATGCGGACCCCATGCTGTGGTGGGAAGCCCTGTACACTTATGACACAAGCGTGGTACCCACCTGTTGTTGTATGGATGGAACTTGCAAGGCCCGGCCTCTGTCTGTGCGATGGATAATGGCTTGGTCAGCTTCTGCACAGTCTTGCCCACATTCACTATATAGGTTGTTGAGTTCTCTGAGATGATGAGGTTGCCATTGCTGCCATAGTCCATGCCAGCAGGGTGACCACTTACTAAGGGTACTCGCCATAAGTTGCTGCCAGTTGTGTCCATTGTCATGATGTACCTGCAGTTTCGCATTGCAGTGTCTTGTCCAGCAGATAGGCTGAATGCTGCCATGGCAGGGGCTCACAGCATACACGAACCTCCAAGGTTTTTGGCAGCATCATGCGCAATGCTAACACGGTGCGCCATGCACAAGGCTGGCTGGGGGAAAGTTGATTTGCAAGTCAGCACTTGCAGTTGATTGTGTGGCAAGAGTAGGGGTGCAAGCGAAGTGATGCAAATGTGCAGCATTAGAACAAACGCTGGCATGGTAGTTAGAGGGTGCACAGGCTGGACGCCAGCACAGTGAGGTGAGAGGCGCAGGCTTACGTATGGTTGGAGTGGAAGATGCTGGGTCTACACAGGCTGGCATGGTACTTGAAGGCAACGCTGCTGCCCTCCGCATTGAACACCGCGTCAGAGATGTGGCCAAAGCAGTGCAGCGGATTGCTCCAGTACTCACCTGCTTCCACACAACCACCAACTACTCAGCTTGTGTTTTATGGTGCCATGCTTGTGGTCCTATGCTATGTGATCATCTTCTCAAATATAATCATAGACAGAGAAAAGCCATTTCCACCACACTGAAGAATCACAAGCCTGATGATGTCTCATGCAACATGCCACTTTCTACATTAAGGTGCTTGGTGTGAAGTGTACAGAAGCAGTCACAAGCAACGCTACCAAGCAACAGGCAGCCGCGCAGTGTTCAAAAACCTTTCAAGCCTGGTCAAGATGCTGACAGCGCCTCAAGTAGACAAGCAACAAGCCTGTGCATGACAGCACATGTTTGGGGTGGTGTGTGGGGTGGCAGACCTGTGGTAGTGTTGTAAGGCAGACCAGTGACAGGGTCCCTGGACCATGAGAAGGCCCCTCTGTACAGCTGCTGTGACAGGTCATGAATGGATATGAGCAGCGTGGCATTCTTGGTGTTGATGTCAATCAGCCACAAGCCATCATCCTTGGGCTGTCTGCTCAACTTGGTGGGGCTGATTGTGGAGTGCGTGTGACTGTATTCTGACCCTGTGCAATGAGCAAACATACAATCATGCACAGCAGCACACTACAAATGCAAGAGAGAGAGAGAGACAACTGTGCAGGGCTTCCCTGTGTGCAATACAGCGGCCTGTATATGAAGCAAAGCTGACAAGTCAAGCAGTTAGAAATGACTGCCATGCTCACATGATAGTGACGACAGTCACAGTCACTCATAGAGAAAGAAACAGGACTCCTGCATTTTGGGCGGGGCATCCCGTGCTGGCAGAACAAATACAGTGGCGCAGCACCTTCACCAAAAACAGGCACTCTGCTGTGTCAAACCATACCTGCTTGTAGGACATCCGAGCGAGCGAAGTCAAAGGAGAGGGCTTGTTTGCCAGCTGGAGACACAGTGTAGACCGCGCAAGGCACAACATGCAGCCGCTGTCTTGTCTCAATATCAAACACCACCGAGCACAGATCCTCAGGCTGCTGCCTTGCTTGTGCAGCTGGGTCTGCGTGGCTGCCTGCCTTAGGATGGGAAGTCTCAGCATGCACGCTGCGCATGTAGCGCTTCTCAGCAGCAATTGAGTTGGCTTCGAAGGCCTCCTGCACGTCCTGGGACATCAAGAGCTTGCGAGCGGTGTCCACCACTGGCTGGTGGCACTCGTGGTCATTGAAGATGATGAGGCGGTTGGAAGGGCCCAGCCACTGAAGGCGGCTGCCCAGCTGCAAGGTCCAGGCTGAGCTGGTGGTCAGGTGAGTCCAGTTCCAGCCAGTGATCTCTGTGGACAGTGACCTGCCTGCAACAACACAACAATGCTGTCAGCAATGCGGTGGCACTTCTTTTGGATGCCTGTCTATGCCCTCTGCAACGCTGTGCCACTGTATATGCAGGTCATGTTGGCGCGCCCCTGGCAAATGTGTGGACCAGCCATTATTATGTGTTTAGTTGATGAGCTGCAGGTCACAACACAATGTTTGTACAATGTTTGTAAGCTAAAGTAGCATGAGACACAGCATGGCACAGAAACTCTGCCTTCTGCAGAGGTTTGTATTGTTGGTTTTGACTGGTGGCTGGCTACAGTGAAGGTCAGACAACATTGTTTCATTTGGCTGGAGGATGTAGGCTGGCGCATGTGCCATAGCCTGCCTGCAAGGACACAGTGATGCACAGCAGACCATGGCAACTTGGATTTTCACTGCACCTGAAGTGCATGGTGGCGCAAGACAGAGCTGAATGCCCTGGCACAGCCTTTCACACATGCTGAAGGTCAAAGCATGTGCTGACAGCAACAGAGGTGAGTGCTGAACCTGCGGTGAAGTTAGTGAAGCCTATGTCTTGGTGCAGTCTGGTGCGTGTGCCCTCCAGCAAGTCCTGCACGCCGCTCACATCTGCCCTCTGGCTCAGCATGAGGCTGCCATCTGCGCTCCAGGGGGAAACATCTGTGTGACTCCAGTAGTGATGCAGGGTTCTGCTGTCTGTAACCATGGCCACCTGCACATAACACACCACACAAATCTGCCAGATATAGCTGCAGGCTCAGGAAAGTCTGGGTTCTGACACCTGATGCGCGAGGTGAAGCTTAGCATGTTGAGCAGGAGCTGCTTTGCAGAGACATAGCAGATATAAACGGCACCATCAGCTGCTGCACTTCTTGAAATTTGTACCTAGCAGTTCATGCATCAAATGGCTTTTGCAGAAGGCTGTGTTCAATGTGCTGCTGTGTATGTACCTGCGTATTACAAGAGCTGCATTCAACTTAGGTAATCATACAGGCTGATGCCGGAGGTGCTTCCTGTTGAAACACCTGTATGATGCAGAAATAGCACAATACAGCATAGAGTTACCTGTAAAGGCATGACCTTGTGGGGTGCTGTGTGGGTTGCTGGTCTGCCAGCGTGCTTGCCTGCCTGGCGTGCTTTCTCCAGCAGCATGTTCTCATGCGGGCATTGGTTGAGGCGGTGGTGCAGGTATGCCATCTGGCCCTCTGTCTCAACCTGCATCACTCACAGCTGCAGGCGTTACAACAAGGCACGTGAGAGAGCAGCAACCTAGGCTGCATGCTCAACACTTGCGTATAGCTGGCTGCTGGTTGTTCTGAAGCACATGCGACAAGACATGATCTACTATGCTGGCAGGGACAGATGTTGGAACAATGCTGTCAAATGAAGACTGTTTTGTACAAAGGGCCAGCCTAGGCATCAGCAGAAGCATCCTGCTTACTCTTTTGGCACTTGCAGGCATCCTGTGTATTACAAGTGATGTGAAGTTGTGCAGAGCATGAGTGAAGTGTGGACCTTGTGGAGGATGAGCCAGCCACTGCACATGTCCTGCATGGTCCTAATCTGGACATGCCGAGATGGCCCTGTTGCATCCTCCTCTGGCAGCCTGCATGCCCCTTCGACCAGCTTTCTTTTGCTATCTTCTGAGTTGCTGCAAAGCTCGTAGCAACAGAGTGCAAAGAGGTGACAGATCAGAATGCAACAAAATGGCATGCACACAGAAGAACCAACAAGTTTTTTGCCATTGAGCTTGTGAGGGGTGTAAACAGAATGTGAAACCATCAAAGCTGCTGCCAAGCTCAACTTAGAGTCTATGCATGCTGTTCAGTGAATGCCACTGCAGTACTGTGGCTCTCAAAATGGACCTAGGTACACTGTGTATCCACACAGTCTTGCGCAGCATGTGAACTCACATGTAGAAGCAGCAGCCTCCAGCAGCAGCGCGCACTTTGGGGTGAGCCACGTGGAGCAGCTGCAGGCCCATCACCCAGAACCCAAAAGTTGCATCCTCATTGGGCATCAGCTTCAAGGGGGATATGCTGTTCATCTTGTGCAGTGTCTGTGCAACGTCAAACGAGAACGCATACCTACGGCAGGAAACATGCTTTGACCAATTGCACATAACATATGCATTTAGTTTACATTTACTGTATGTTCAGGATTCTGTTTCATGCTCTTTGCCTCATAACTTGGAACGCCAGCAATGTCTTCTAGATGCATGCATGGTCTCAAAGCCATGCACTGAATAATAGCATGCTAAATTCAAACTTGATCCTGATTTATGCATCTGTGGAGCAATGTTTGGGAAGCTTACCCTCCGCCAAGCATATACGGCACATACTCCTTCAAGCCAGTGAGCTGGAAGTATTCCAAGTTGCTCCATTTACTGTCTTCTTCAGTGATGACCACCCCGTTGCGTTTCTCCTGACCAAAGTAGAGGCGCTCATTGAGGCAGTCAGGGTGGTGGCACAGCCCTTGCAGCACCTCCACCAGGGCTGCACAGCTCACATACGCATCATCATCAGTCTTCAGCACAAACTTGGGCTCTGCGTTCATGGTCACCCACTGCACGCAGCACGAATAGCTTTTTGAGCATTTACGCAACAGTGAAAAAAAGAGCAGACCCCTAGAGGTCTCTGTTGTCATGCTGTTAGCCCGGGTTGTCAAAGAATCAATAGCCAGGTCAAAGCTGTCAGGTTAATACTGTCACAGATGGCCATTGCAGGCACAGACCTGAGCAAAAGACTGTGTAGCTGCTATGCCAACAGAGCTTGAGGAAGTAGCACATCGTGTGATGCTGCACCATATCCGGGCTCAATTCCACTTCATACAGTTTCAAGCCAGTTGGGAATGCATACTGTACAGGCATGAACATACACATTGCTGTGCTGCCTGCACGTTACCTGAATGAAGGCAAAGGTCTTGTACACAATTGAGCGATAGTCAGTAGTTGTCCCTCCTTGCACAAAGATGATGTCCTGAAACTGGTCACTCTCGCGCTGCACGTCCATGTTACGCTCCTTCTCGTACAGTACAAACCTGACAACAACCGAGGTGGGTGCTGTTGCCATCCAGGTCTCCCTGAGAGCAGTCCTTCTGCCTGCACGCCCAGGTATGTAGATTGGGCAGCCTTGTTTGAATTATCAAGTTCCACCGAGCTGTGCTGGGTTGACGGTGTCACTTCAGGGCTGATGGTATACAAGACATGTGGCTGAGCCCCAATCGTGCAAGCTGATGATGGCATTGATGCACATGAGTATAATTAATGCAAAGGCAAGCTGCTGCAATGCATGAACAAAGCCAATGCTGTTGTGTGTCACCTGCATTGCCTGCCACCGACAAGACGCCAATAAAGAGGAAAGGCTGCAGCTCTAGCTGGCTTTGAGGTGCTGTGGTGTGATGTGTGTTCATAGTTGTTGGTGAGACAAGATGACCTGCGTCGCTTGTATGCAACTGACTGTGAGCTGAGCTGACGGCAGAGCTGTTAGCAAAGAGTGCAAGCTGTGTTTGCATTCGGTCAATGTCAGACTGAATCTGCTGCATCTCCAGATCAATGTCGTGCGCAAAGCCAACCCTGCAGGTTGCATCAGCACACTTGATCCGTTTCTATGCCATACAGCACTTTATTGCCTGAAAGGCCAACAAGGAGTCTGCTTGCAGACCTTGGCGGGCTTGAGGACTGTCCACAGATCCACTCATTGTAGCTGCTGGTACGTGCATCGCTGAATGATTCAGACTGGAATACGCTTAGCGGCAGAATCAACAGCGAAGCGAAAAGCCCACCGATAAGCAATAGCCAAGGTAGAGGATCTGCAACTCTCAGACGCTTGACCATGGGCTCGCTGATCACAGTCACTGCGCATGCGGCTGCCGCCAGAGGCGATCAAGATGTGTTCGACAGCTGCACGTGTGTTACAACTCGATAAACATGTTGCAAGCCAGAACGCAATGATGTCTCTGACTGTCTGCATCAAGGCGACGGCAGCGCTATGCATGCAAACACGGCAGTGGAGCAACACGTGTATGCAGGCATGACATCAAGAGCGCCGCAGCAAAGAGCACAGCCGACAGGTGTATATCTCAGCTGTCGTCGACCCGCTTGCCAGGGTGTCCGCTACGCCGTTGCCGCATCCACCCTTCCAAGAGTCAGTTGACTGTCGCTTTTGAATATAAATGCATGGCTATCAAGCGTCGAAGCTTTGGAACATTGCGTAAAGGTATCACACCTGCACATGTAAGCAGCAGTTGCATGCAGTTGTACAATCTGTGCACTCCTCAGAAATAACAAGACACCATCAGGTCATTGGACTGATGATGGAAGCTTCCATCATGCTTAAGCACCGTTTCTATTGTGTGTATAAATGAAGGTAGATTAGGCTGGCGCACATTGCAAGGTGAATGCGCAGCTTGTGAGAAAAACATGTTCAAGGTGGAATTGCTGGTGTGATAGGCCGAATATGTTTACCCCTCTCAAAGATGCCCCCACGTGTCCATTCTGGCGTGCGCACAAGCAACCCCTTAGCATATACACTTTTGAGCTCAAGGCTGTCCTGATCCAACAGCAGCAGATCTGCATCCTTGCCAGCAGCAATCTGCACACATTACATTTGAAACCCCTTGTACATTTGGAACCCCATGTACATCTGACATATCAGTTGGCCGCAATAGCTGCAGCTGTGAGCAGTGGCAATGGCAATGGCATGCTCTGGCACGTGCCAGCAGTCACAGCATGTCAATCAACTCATGATGAACAAAGCATCAGGAACGCTACAACAAGTCAATCACCTGGCCTTTGTGGGGCAGTTGCAGCACCCTAGCAGGGTTGGCTGTCATGAATTGCAGCACCTCAGATAGCTCCCAGACCTCCTCCTTCACCATGGCCACCAGAAACCGGAAAATGGCACCAAGGTCAGCAACCTGTGATGTCCCATTAAAAGTTTAGGAGGAACCAGCAGTGCTATTGCAGTTTGCCTGGATTCGGCATGTGGGTCAGTCCTGCATTTGTTGCCGTGCAAGGCTTTGTAGATCAGTTGTGAGGTCCAGTATACTAATCAGCAACATGATGCAGACAGGACCACATGCAATACCTCGTAACTGAGCATGCGACCTTGCTTGTCATAGACTGGCCAGGAGCCAAAACCGTCTGATGCCACTGTGCAATGAGCCAGTGGAATGCCTGCTTGCCTGTATTGTTTCACTGCCTGGCGAGCCTGCAGCACAGATGGTGACGTAACAAGGCATCATGTGGGAGCGTCATTCACTGACCTGTAATGGGGTAGCCTTCTGTCAACACACAAAGTAGGCTTCACAGAGCAATTCGCCATGCAGCAGGGCACTTGTCAGCCAGTTGCCCTCGTGCAACATCCGTGAAGCTTGTACATGCAACACCACTGGTTGAGAAGTTACAGGTGCATGATGACACGCAGAAAGACTGTTGTATTGAACCAAAGCACCATCACCCACAAGTCTGTACGGTAAGGACCAACTGTAGAAGCAGACTTGTTGTGCACCTCATCTGTCCTACATGTAAGATCAACTCTGCCCCCTGCAGCAATCCACTTGGCCCCTTGATTGATGAGGTCAGGGGTGCGCTCCATGTGGGTGGGGAGGAACTGGGTAATGGGCACATCTGACATGGCCACTGCATCCATGAGGGGCTGCAGACCTTGCTTGGCTGCCCCCATGTGGCAGTACACCAGCCCACACTTCCCACTCAGCATGCCACCCACCCTTGCTTGACTACCATCACACATGTCTTGTTCAAGGTGTGCAGCTGCATCAGTAGTATCAGGCAAAGGGCCCAAGCTTGTCATGACAGGCTCAAGCAATATCTTGAGGCAGGGACAACTGTAAGGCAAGGAAGTCTTTGGAGGGCTGTGCTTCCAGTCATGGGCAAAGGCTGACCAGCTGCTGGTGTTGGGCACTCAGGGCATACAAGACTTTGTGCCCCTCTTCATTGTGCTTACGGTGATCGAGCAGGGTGAATGCAGGTGAGCACTGCTTCTGTACAGCACCTGGCAATATTGGCTAAGTGGTTGACAGAGGGCACAGAGGAGCGGTGATCCGAGACTGCCACCTCACCCACCCCCAGGCAGCTGTCTATCAGACACATGTCCCTCTGTATGCTGCCAGTAGCTGTCGGGCAGGGAACAGCGTACCCACCGCACCAGTGATAACAAGTCATGCCACTGTCGTTCAGGCCTCTGCACTTTGCAACCAGATTCTCCTGCACTGCATGCAATGACTTGGGCATGCTGGAGGCATTTGCGGAGCAAGTGCTCCTTGTTTTCTGACACTACAACGAGCTGGGCTGATGACAAGGTGGTCATGTTGCACATGTGAGGGTGGCTCTTTGTGCACCTGGCTCCTTGTTGTAGTGTCTGTGCCCAACACCCCCACTGCAGTTGTGATGCCTGCGTCCAGGAAGTCACTGAGCTGCAAACACTCAGACATGTCATCATGGGCTGAGATGACATAGCACTGGGCCGTGTTGCCACACGAATATGGAAGTGTGCTTTACCTGGGCCTCCGGACAGCGTGAAGCTGGCCCTGCTTCACCACCTCCTCCAGTCATGTGTACATGCATGTCGATGATGCCTGAGCACACAGAAGTGTGTGATGTTATGCAATGCCTCCAGCAGACCAGGCTCGCTGCAAACACCCGAGGGAGGCAGCATACTTTTTTAAGTGACCCAAGCAGGTGCTGTTTCTTAAGTTGGCAGGCCCGTGCACTTGCCTGATCTGCTATACGCGCTAATATTGACATGACGTGAGTGCAACCACAGGCGGCATATCGCGACAGCAGTGCCCTTCGGAGGATTTTCTTGTCGCTACTTGCGGCTTTTGGCACATCGGGTTGTTGAGCAATGGTCTGTATCATGCACCGGTGATATCCAAAAGCAATGTGTGATAGTCAGCTTGCCATTTGCGTTGAGTAAGCACTCACCTGGTACGATCACGCACCCCTCCACGTCTTCTACGTGCAAGCACGACGTCAGACTTTCGAATTCAGCTGCTTCTTCATCAGTCAGGAGCCCCGCAATGCATGTGCCTAGGAGCGCAATATGATAAGTAAAGTAGCGTCCGACAGCAGTACTCTAAACGGTATGAACGAGACAGCAACAGTGCACCTGCTAACAGGACGTGCCTGTGACCTGACTTGACCGGACAATACACCTCAGCTGCATTCTTGAGCAGTGTCAATGGGGCTGACATGAGGATACGCTCTGCAGCGCAACCAGGCGTTGTTCGCAGCTGCAGATCTGGGGGCCAATGACTGAAAGGTGACTAAGTTGCTGTAGTCATATTGGCACATAAATGTCGGGCATGGCGGTAGCAATTGCTGGCAGCGGCAAAGTGAGCAATATATACGCTAGGTACTGTCTTAAGTACTGCACCTCTCCGCCAAGTAAAGTCGTCACGGATGAAATTTTGGCCTCTCCAGATTGACGGGGCTTAAAGCCTGGCTCTGCATAGTTGACTGCAACGACCATCTGTGTTGTGATCATCTGTGAGCGGAACATCATTTTGCTGCTCTGCATTGCCTCGATCATCTTACTGTCACAAGATTCTGCTTGCGACGGTCAGCCAAGCTCAGCTGGCGTTCGTGTGCCGTTTTAGCTAGTAAACCGTTTGCCAGCAACTCGTGTTGCTCCTAAACTTGGCGACAGAGTAGTGACACCAGCAACTCCTCTTTCTTGCTTCAGCAGCCCTGTGCAGAATTATTGTTCGATCGCTCATCGCAGCGACAGGCACGAGCTTGAACACCTTGAACGGTGAGTTTCGCCCGCCTTGCAACTTGATTCAAACAATCGCTTGGCACCCAAGAAAGTATGACTTTAGCGGAGTTTTGCTGCACGCTAGCTGACACATGTGTACTATACGCACCGCAACTTGATGCCTGTCATGCTTTTCCGACCTCAGCAAGTCCTTGCCTTGTTCACCCCGTATACCGACACTGAGGTAGTTCTTTAAAGTCAGAACACTTCAAACACTGCAAACAACCGGCACGTTATTGACGAGCACTGCACCGCGGAATGCTGGTGGCTTTGCACACGGCTTTGCACATGACGTAGTTGACAGATAACATGCTGCTGAACCGAAGGCATCTGACCCACAATAAATCTGAGTACAGTAGGACACAGCCTTAGAGCTCTTACACATTCTGCTAAACTCAGACTTGAACTGCCCTGTTTAGGCATGGCTATGCAAGTGGCAGCCCGAGCACCAAAGCAGCTGGGGTGTTTTGGCACTCGCCCATGGCCCAGGCCCTGTGGAGGAGTGTCAGCGGTGTACACAGCAGCACTGTTGCCACAGGTGATTCATGTTTGTGCATGACATTGAGCTATGCTCATCTTGCTGTGGACACATTTGAGCTATTGCAAATATGGCTATCATCATTGTGCCCAGTTTAAGGATGTTTTCAGCTGTAGCAGTTCTACATGGCCGTGTATGCAGTATTGGTTCGTTTGGCTTTTGTGCTCAGGGCTGCATTTGGTTCATGCAGGTTGGTAGTGCCTCACTGCTGTTTCCAGTCAGTCCATCTCCAGCTGAGGCTGCCAAGATGCGGCCACGCACCTCAGAGCAAGTCAGGCTGCTGCAAGACATGCAACTGGCAGCAGTCCTTGCACATGCCTCTGTAGCTCAGCAGCAGCCAACTTCAGCCTGCGTTAAGCTTCAAGGCTTCGATGATCCACAAGTGGCTTTCTCAGCCAAGTCCACAGGGCAGCTGCTGCAATCTTTGGCTGTCTTCAGGACATGCTCTGTCAAGCCTCTGGTTCAGAATGCGGATGTGCTGCTTGCAGCCGCAAAGAAGGTGGTGGGGCCTGCAGTGGTCACTTCTGTAGTCCGCCATACATTCTTCAAGCATTTCTGTGGAGGTACGCTGACGTCTTGAGCTTTGGCCTGATGTGCCCCAGCAGCATCCATGATAGCTTTGAGGGTCCATGCGGTGCATCAGGATCAAGCTTGCTGCAACATGCATCTTATGCTGGTACCTGCCTGCATGTGAGCAGAGTCTGCAGTTTTGCATTGCAGCAGCTTCATTGTATAGCAGCCATACACCTCAGCTCAACACTTCCTCGTTTGCTTTGCCTGTTGCACCTCTTGTACAGGTGTGGCTGCCAAGCTGTTTGGTGTTTTTTGGTTGCCCAGCTGAGCGCCACACCCATCACTGACTGCTGTGTGCTGTGGCGCAGGTGAATGCGAGCACACTCTGAAGCCAACTGCTGACATGCTGCGCCAGCATGGCATTCGCCCCATCCTCAACTATGCAGCTGAGGACGATGTCAGTGATGCCCCCACAGCTGTGGAATGTGCAGATGCTGCAGCTGAGAGAGCAAGTGACTGTAACCTGCGCCCATTTCTGAAGAGTGTGGAGGATGCTGGTAACAGAGAGGGCAAGGGCTTTGTACAGGCTAAGGTAAAATAAATATCCAGCTGCACAAAAAAGCTGCCTCCGTCAGCTGATGAAGGTACCGAACGAACCTGGTTTGAGCCCGAACAACGGCCTAGAAAACGTGTCCCTAAGCGATCAGTCCATGGCAAGCAATCCCCGCAAGGGGCAAGCAAAATGTCATGGCGCCAAGACGACCAGCCATGATGGCAGGGCCGGTCATGTCATGACACATATGTGCCACCCGAGTAAAGCAAGAAGAATGGCAAGTGTGACCATACAAGTGCCCACGCAAGGAATATGCACCCCGGCAACTCGCATAGCGCTTTGGCCGGCTAAATTGCCGAGCCAAGCAATGTCGTCTAGTCGTCCTAGAGCACGGTGGGGTCATCACCCTGCTGTACAAAGGCAAGGGTTCAAAGGCCTTGCTGGACAGCTACCGCCCCATCACCCTCCTCAACAGCGATTACAAGCTGTTAGCCAAATCTCTGGCT
>JAABUP010002831.1_pt1 | contig 32318 bp, 39 predicted proteins | sample 5559201 | NCBI WGS metagenome assembly JAABUP01 (sample SAMN10711887, study PRJNA513373) | rock metagenome | isolation source: Antarctica rocks | place: Antarctica
CCTTTGACACAGCAGGTGCCTAGGGAGCAACGCCACTGTGTTTTCTGCGCTTCTGGTTTAGCAGAGGATGAACATCATTTTGTGTTTGATTGCCCTGCATATTGTGCCATCAGGAACAGATTCACAACATATTTTGGGGCCCAGCCCCTACACTGCCTTCTTTTTTTACTCTACATGATCCCAAAGTCATAGCTAGGTTTTTGAGGGAATGTTTTGAACATAGGAACACTCTGGTGGCAGCACAATCTGGACATACCCTTTAGTTTAGCTTAGAGTGCGTCAGCTGTGAACGTTAGTGTTTTCATAAGTGCTTTAGAACATTTGGGTATCTTTGTCCGACACTTTCAGTCTACTGGTCCAATGGTCATGGGTGGCCCCAACGACCTTTAAAATCTAGAATGAATGAATGAATTAAGCTTGCGCATATGCACCAGCTTGACCGTCATTGCTCAGCCACAGCTGCAAGGCAAACATGGCTGCCAGACATCTGCAGAAGTTGCGAGCACAAGACCTGCCTTCTTCCGATGCAACCGAAGACGACGCTAGCGAAAGTGAAGAAGAAACTACAGGGCCTCTGAATCCGTTTGATCTTCTTGACGACAAGGAGGTGAGCTGTGCTGAAATCAGGATGATCAGCAAACACGCAAATATGGTACCAAGACCGTGTAAACTTTAGGCCGATGATGGCGAGACCGAGCAGACCGTGGCCCCTGAGAGCGAGACACCTGAGGAACAGCCCAAACAAGACAGCAAAAGCTCTGCTGGGAAAAAGAAAAAGAGAAAGAAAGCAAAACAAAAGCAGAAGAAGGTTATTGCCAGCACTGCTGCTGCTGTATCAGCAAATAAAGCTGTGAAGCAACAACCTGCAACCCAAGCAGAGGACGATATTGATCAGCTGCTAGCTTCTCTCAACATTCCTCAGACAGTACATTCAGCAGCTTCCACCAGCGGCAGAAGCTCTGCCAAGCCCATCAATGAGGGGACAGCCCTGCTTGGTGTCAATCCTGCCAAGCTCAAGGCAGATGATGAGATGCGGAGGATCTTTGGCAGCAAGGTTGTGGATGCAGAGGCAAGGAGTGAGAGTGCAGGAGGCATGGTGGGTGCAAGCCGTAGAGTTCGCAGGTGACATAGCATCTCAATCTCATGGCTTCACACAGTCATTGATCACATTGCGTCCTGCTGCTTGCTCTTCTATATTGAATGCTAGCCTGCCTGCCTGCATTGTCTTGCTTGATATGGTGGCGTCCTGCTTGTCAAGGAACCTGCCCCCATAGCACTGCAAATCTTTGCTACGGCTCCCAATGCTTGCACATTGCCATGTCGCACAGGACCAAATCAACCACATACTTTAGGTTTCTGACCTAAATCAACAAAATGACATGCCTCTTGCTGCAGTCTATGCTATCAAGCACATTGGGGTAATCTGACAAGCTGCAGACTGCTATCCTCACCAAGAAATGGTCTCGATATCATCAGGCTAGCCTCACCATGCTGCCCTAGTTGACAGCATGTCAGGTTGCTTGACTGTCACACGTGCAGGTTGATGGCCAGGGGTCTCATCAAACGGAGTGTGCTCAAAGCAGGACTACTAATTGCCCCCAAGGAGCACTGGCCCCCCTTTGAGGGGGGTTTGTCCATGGAGCTGGCAGGGGTCACCCCTGGAGGCCATCAGCTCTTCAAATACACCCACTCTGCAGCCTATCATGTAAGCACTCCTGGCACACCACCCAGCACCAATTCTCCCAATTTGGGCTAGACTTGTGCTGCCAAGCAGCAGCTGATGAAGCATAGCATCCATGTCTGCTGTGTGTCTCTGCCTGATTGTGTTGACCAGGCTGCTTGTCAGCAAGGCTGTACTTGAGTAAAACAAAATTCATTAAAAAATTGCTGGAAGTGATGTCGATTCATTACTTCTGTCACCATGGTGCTCAGATTCGACCCAATTGAGCAGCAACTGATGATTGCTCCCATGGTCACTGGGAGCTGTTTCTATGCATGTCACCAACATAGCATTTCCTGGCAGCATGGGCCCACATATCAATGCAGTCATCAGCAGTAGACCACAGCATCACAATGTGGTTTGCGCTCATTGGCAGCCGATGTGATGCTGCAGCTGTTCAGCAGCACAGTCAGAGTCTGAGTATGTTGTGTGCCACATGTGCAGGCAGTTCAGATGCTATTTGAGCAAAGCCAAGCCAGCTTTGATCCCAACACCATCATGGCTTTGCTGCAGCAGCACCCCTATCATGTCGATGCCCTGCTGACTATGCATGAGCTCTACAGGTGAGGCTTGTGATTCCATCTTGCTATGGATGATTCTAACTCGAACAAGGACGGAAGCAAGTTCAGCATCATTCACCTGAAGCATGACCTACACAAACTCCCAACAGGTGGTATACCTGGCCATGTAGCCTGTTTGCAGACTCTGCAACGACACAGAGTTCAATGCAGCAGTGCTACATTTGCCACCTGGCAGGACTGCTGCAAGTGCCGTGTATGCAGCACCGTCACAAGTCTCTTCCAACACACACAGTTCCTACGCGATTTCATCGCTCCAGCACAACAGGCGCTGCCGAGTCTGAGCTATGGTTTTGTGACAGCCTGATATCACATCACCAAAGATTTTGCTAGTTGCAGTCACAGAAACTTATTCAGCGGTAGACTATTTTGCTACCTGTAGGTCCATGGGAGAGGTAGCAGCAAGTGATGAGATGCTGGAGCGTTGTATATACGGTCAGCTGCATTCCTCCTGCTCTGCCTGCCACTGCTGTCTGCTTCACGCATGCCTGTTCTGGCTTACCATAGCATGTCAACCTACTCTGATCTGTCAGCTGTTCAATCTGCATTGCACTGTTTCGACAGCAGTGCATGTTCTGCTGGGTAACTAACACATTTGGCATGCTATGCACAGAACCATCATAAGATTGTGCTGAACATCCCCAGCAAGCACTGCTGTTCTGTCAAATGATTTGGGTTTGTGTACCTGTCACTCATGGTTGCGTGCTCCAATCCTGCAAGCGCATGTGAAATGTGCATACCGTGTCTGCAGCTTTGGAGATGGCGTGGCATCCCTACTTCAACCCTGGAACAGCTAACACCCACATGGACTATGACCACCCACTGAATCGTCCATTGTTTATTGCCCTGTTCAAGCAAACACAGGCAAGCACCAATGCTCTTTCTGACTGTCGCAGAAATGTCCGTCGGCATAACACATTTATTGACCTACGCATCTGCTGCAGAGGGCCATGACCCTTGACGTGACAAGCACCTGGTGTGATGACACAAGTGCCGCGTCAGAGTTACCTTGCACCATACAAAATGCAAAGCAATTGAACATGACCTGAGATTGCATGACCGCCTGGAGCAACTCATGCTGCCTTGTTTGAGCGGTTTTGATTCTTTCCTCTCGGACGGTCACAGATGTAGCCTAACCAGTACATGCACAAGGGCTTGTATATGTACATTGTATAGTTGTGTTTGTAACATGTGTTTGTATGTTTGTGTGTTGTAAACAGGTTGTCCTTTGTAGCAACACCCAGGCCAGAGACTAACACAACGGACAACGTTGCTCTGTAATTAGCAATGTGTCATGCAGAATTTGAGCAGAAGAGGGCTGCACGGCACAGCCTTGGAGTATGCCAAGCTGCTGTTGGGGCTGGACCCCAGTGATCCCAGAGGGGTGCTCTTCTGCATTGACTACTTAGCCATCAGGGCACACCAGTACAAATTTCTAACGGTATGACTTGCTCAAGCTGTCGGTGCTGTATGCTTTGATTCATTCATTCATTCAGCATTACATTGAGTACATGTCTGGGTCAGGTCTGCACAGTCCTGAGTGGTTGCTTGTATGAGGTCCTGTGTTGGCAGTCAGCATACCATGTATGCTTTGAATCCCTGCATATCCTCCCTGCAATTGATTTGATTTCCAACAGTATGATGGATGCCCATAACAGTCCCAGCATAATATGCAAGATGTCTGGCACACATGTCATGACAGCAGATGCAAGACACGTTGTGGTGCAGATTTCATGACTTTGGAAAGGCCTGCCCTAGACACAACTTACGACATGTCACGACTCCAGCATGGGCTCCAACAGGCTGTATACAGGTTTACAAACGACCGACTGCGCAGTAATAGCAGAGCACACAGAGCTGAACATTGCAACCGAGGCCGTTGGTTCATATGATCCTCAGTATGAATTGCTCAAAGCCACGCATGCATCTCCCATTTCCCTTTTGCATCATAGATTGGTGGCGAAGTTTGAGGAGCTGAATGGAAAGCCTGACTCTCTCACAGCACCCCGCTGACTATTCCTCGCCATGCTCTGGATGCTCAGCTGGTCACAGTGCAGGGCACTGCAGGGCACAGTCACTCTGTCACCATCATGGCAAGCCTCATTCACTCATTCATACAGTTAGCACTAAACAAGAAAGAAGAGAAGGAAACTGCAGAACATCCCTAATACCAATTTTCAGGCTTTGTACTCTATTGTTGCTATTGTGTTTCAGAAGACACAAACTCTTGTCTGTTTTGTGTTGAGACAAAAAAGTGTTTTGGATGCAAAAAGCGACATGCAAATTGATACTTGAAAGATGTACAAATTTGACATTCAGTTGCTCACGCAGAGGCTTGTATCAGACATGAGTCACATGCCCAACTTCTCATACAGCACTCTGCTGGCCGAGTTCCGAGAGCGCACCGGACACACTGCCGACAAGCAGGGAAGGGGGTCCGGCTTTGCCCCTGCAGCAGGCCCCAGCAGCAGTTATGAAGAAGAAGGTGCTGGGGAAGCCCCGCTAGAGCAGAGACTGTCACATGCTGTCATGCTGTATCCTGTCGTTGTCGTGCGGCTGATGGACAAGTGAGTACTGTCACTTGCTGTGATGTGATTTGGACAGCCCATATGCAGACATATGCTCTGGAGAGACAAGACTTGTCCTGCACGCACCTAGCTCATCATTAGCTGGAAAGCGTTTGAATTAATATTAAATATTATTCTTGTATGCAGCCTAGTGCAGGTCTGACTCTTGAGACCTGCTCAGCCTACAAGGTCAAACAACATCTTGCCACTCTTTCATACGTTCATTCATTTGTTTGTTCGGTTGTTCATTTGTTTGTTCACTCGTTCGTTCATCATGTGTGCCTATGGGTCAGGCCCATCTCTGAGGTCCTGTCAGGCAGTCCCGACATCCTGACCGTGGCATGTGCTGATGTATTCTAAATCAGAGTGAACAACTTCACGCCGAAACTTTTGGTCATGCCGTTATGAACTCAACCTCTGACCGCACTGTCAGCATATATGACCGTGTCCACCTGTAAGTAACAACCTGTAAGTAACAACCTGTAAGTAACAACCTGTAAGTAACAACCTGAGTGTAATGCCAACCTGTCTCATCCGCTGAATGATGCTTTGATCCCTCAAGGATCAGTCATAATGAGTGGCAAGGTCGTCAACCGGGAAGGCTGCTGAAACAAGTCTCTGACAACGTCTGCATCAAGACTTGCATCAAGTTGGTGTGCCCATTCCACTTTTCCTGTTTTGAAACAATCTTTGAAACAAGTCACTGACAATGTCTGCATCAAGACTTGCATCAAGTTATTGTGCCCATTCCACTTTTTCTGTTGTGAAACAATCTTCCTCCTTGTGTTTCCTGTGCCATTTGATCGTCTTGAACGATAAACCTGCCTGCACAAAGAGTTCCTTGAAACCACCCCTGTTCAGTGAATTGCGAAAAAGCTGTCGAACAAAGGTAGTAATTCATTGAACAGAATGTGTCTGTCCTGCTGGCACTTGAGTGTACTGGTGTGTCTGCAGGCTGCAGGACAAGGGGGTGGGGAAGGATGCAGAGTGGGGCAGCCTACTGGAGAAGCCCCCTCTGAAACATGCAGATGATACTGACAGCGCAACCCTCAGCCATGCTGTCGACATCTTTGTGGAGCGCCACCATTTGCTCTGGAAGGTAGGCTCTGATCCATGTGTTTCACAATGCATGCTTGTATACAGTGCAAGCTTCATCCGCAAGACAACCAGAGACAGGCACAACCCAAGCCCTAGGCTCCCCCCCCAACCCCCCCCCCCCCCTCTCCCCCGATCCCCGCCCATTTTTGACCAGCAGTCAAACAGAAATGCCAGGGAAACCATCCTGCATGCATGCGCATGACGCTCAAAGCCCATACAGGAAGGCAGTGCAGGCAGTTCCCAAGGAGCAAAGCAAACAAAATTGCATTGTTGCGCCCCTAGAATCACCTTATCACACTTGCCAGTAGATCAAACAGCAGGCTGCCTATGAATACAACGCTTGTGAGTTGCATGCAGGCACATGACACTCAAAGGCTACACAGGGAGGCAGTGCAATCATTCCCCAAGGAGCACAGCAAGTAGAACTGCATCGTGATGCGTCTCAAGTCACCTCAGCCAGGCCTCTGTGAATGCAATGCTGATTCTGCATGCAGGCACATGATTCTCAGAGGCTGCTCAAGGACCAAACAGCAGGCTCCCTATGAATACAACGCTGATTCTGCATGCAGGCGCATGACGCTCAAAGGCTGCTGAAAGATGCTTGCTCCCTGGCAGCACAAGCCTCCCCAGAGGACCAAAGCAACTGGGCATGCATGAGAGAAGAGATGTATGCAGATGTGCCAGCAGATGTGAACACCTACCGCCACCTGCGCATCGCAGACTTCTCTGATACTGTCTCAGCTCTTCCGCCTGAAGAGCTACAGGTCAGCATTCCTGTCCGCTGCCAAACATGATCAGCGATGTTTGTCTTCGTACTTGCGCACCCTGAGCGTTTCTCTGTAAGTAATCACATTTCTCTGTAAGCAGTAATATTTCTGTATTTCCCAGAGCTATGATATGTTTTTATAAAAAATTACTGTATCTGAGAGTCAATCTACATTTTGAAAAGGGCATTTTCATAAAAGCAGTGATGCTTTTGTGTCCCTAAGAGCAAAGTGTCACCACTGGGTGCATGGTCTGCTGCCTGCGTACGCTTGTGCAGAGCAAAAGAAGGGAGTGTTTCCTCATCAGCAGTGTATTCTGTCTCATCTATGCAGCAGCATGCATCAGAAAGGCACCATACATCTTTGATGAGTCATGTCTGACAGGCTGCCATGGGGGGTGGGGGTATGGCAGGGCATGGCCCGGGGGCTATGGCAGGTGATGACGGTCAGCTGCCACCACAACTGCTGGAGGCCATGCAGCATGACATGGATGAGGAGATGCTGGTCGGCATGCTGGGCAATATCCCAGCTGACCAAGCTGCAGAGCTTCAGCGCCTTGTGCAAGAAGGTGGCCTGCAGATACTGTTATGCTTGCGAATTTTGCTGCTCAGCTGCTATCGCATGTTACTCTTCTTCAGCCATATACACATCTAAACACGTTATTATTGTTGCGCTGACTGCCAAATCAGGGCCTCATGCATGGAATTGCTTAAAAGCTCCCCAAACCCTAGGGGAAGCCATGTACTTAAATGTTTGAAAGAAAATGATCCCTGTACAAGATGGTACTGCCAGCCTCAAACATTGCCCATGCAGAGTCTCTAGGGCTTCATTGTGAGACGTCAACCAACAGCTTTTGGGCACATTACACCAGGAGTGCTGGTGGATAGTGATGCTGCATATTGTTAGGCTCTGTGCGTCTGTGCTAATTGCTAACATAGGTGCCAGCAGCTGTTGTGTGCTGCCATCCCTGATATGCTGATCTCAAAAGCAGGCTGCTGTCAACATGATGCAGCTCAGCGCTGGAGTAGGAGTGTTTTGTAGCTATTCAACACTTGCAAGCTGCTGAGCAAGCAGCATTGTTGTCAACACTGCTGTCCTTGGATGCTACATAGGCACACTGCACATAAAATGGACGACCTGGCAAACATTCATCACTCAGGGAATGCACCAGTCACATAATGGCATGCAGGTGGTCTTGCACCCCCAGACATTGGCAACGAGGAGATAGAAGCAGCCAACCCCTGGGCCATGCTGCTCAGGACTTTCTTGCCTTGGGTTAACGCTGGTCAGGTGCCTGGCTATAACAACCAAGAGGAGGAAGAAGAAGCCGAGCATGATCAGGAGGCAGAGGATACAGAGCATGATGTGATAACTCCAGAGGAGGACGATCTCGACTGAGATACCTGGCTTATGCAATGCGTCAATAACAGTGTCAAGTGCAGCTTTGAGATCGTGTTCTTGAACCAGGATATCATGAGATCAATGTGCAGACTTTTGCATGTTTCCATACTGCCGTCAGAGTGCTCTGGGGCAGGTTTAACATACACACAGCGAGCTTGCCTGCCTCACCTAATATGTATTTCATCAGCCACAGTTGCACAGAAGCATGAATGCTATTCAAAATTGGCGTAAGATGATCATGTACGTGCGACCAAACACAACGCAGGTATCAAAAGCAAAAAAACGCTTAATACAGGTTTACGCTATATGTGTAGCAACAATCACAGTCAAGGCTGGGTTTTGCAACTCTTTATCACAGGATAAACATGATTGTAAGTCGCGCATTGCTGCTGAGGCACCAGCTGACAGTCAAACCCAGCACACTGCATTAAGTTGACTCCCACAGGCTCAACTCCTGACTTGTCCAACACCAGCATTCACTGTCAACATAGCAAAGTTTGACCGACTACCTGGTCTTATAGCGCTTCATCCTCATCACTGTCTGGAGCAAAATAGTTGTCACCTCCGTATTTGCCTATAACACTTTGTTCTGCTGCACCAAGATCAGATGCATTATCTACTAGCTGAGGTTGTGGACTTTGTTGACCCCGCCGCACACCAGGACCATCTAATCGCAACACACACCTGAAAAACGCTGCTATACCTCCTAAAAGTGGTTTCCACAATGAAACAGCGCTAATAGCAATGCCAAACAACAGGACAGCCCCTAGTGTGGAGAAAAGGCCCTTGGATAACCGTAGGAATCGGCGCCAGTAGTCAGACGGGTCAAATCTGAATCCTCCCCCACCTTTCCCGCCACCACTGCCTCCTCCCCCTCCCCCTCCTTTTCCCTTCCCTTTCCCGCCAGAGCCACCTCCAGGAGCGTCATCGTAGACTGCTAAGAGATCTCCCTTGTCTTTAAACATGTCCTGCAATGCTGCTCTTGCTGCATCCTACGCAACATGTAAGCACTTGATGCTACAGTAGTGTTAGAAAGACTGTTCTTGATTTCAGACAGAGGCAAAGGCAGCTACGGTGACAGGTGCTTACCTCCTTTTTGGTGTTTTTAAAGGGGTTCCAAGATGGTGCAGGCTTAGCTCGAGGGACATCAGGAGGCAGAGAAGGATCTCTGCCCGGCTCTGAAGCACCGGGGCGGGCGTCGCAGCAAGGATTGCACCTGTGTCTGGACGACTCCTTTTGTTGTCGTACATTGTATCGGCGGCCGATGGCAAGTCTAGCACTAGGTACAACCGTCTGTTGCGCGCATTTGGAATGAAGCACGAATCCCTGACGGGACGACAGCCCGGTCAGGGCCATGTCAACGGAGCCCTGCGGACGAGGTGACCTCTGTCACGATGCTGAGCTGCCACCTTATACTGACAAGGCTCAGTCTCAAAAAATCAAAGCTTCTTTCGCACAGTTGGTGTGACACTGTTGACCAAGTTTCGCTGCAGTTTGCTCCGAGAGTCAGCGCTGACTCAAATCCTGATACAGCTGGAAAAGTAGGGTTTGTCCATGGTTTGGAAACCCTATCTTGACATTTGCAATGTCGGAGACCGTACCAGCTTACGTCTGTCGTCGTGGTAAACTTGAGCTCGATTCAACGCCGCTGTGACCTACTCTGTCACGCTAATAGGCTGTCCCTGCAATTTCCTCCTGTGCTTTTGAATATCTGCAACTAGCAGACCTCTGCAAACCCGCCAGACACTTGCTTGCGGTGCGGCAGGCTGGGAGTGATCTTTGCTAACAGCGTCAGGCGAAAATGGCTAGTGTGGTCACGCCCGTTTGCTAGCACATAAGACAGATCGTCAGCAGAAATGGACTCTCAAAGAGCAAAGAGAGCCATCAAGCCCCCAAAGAAGTACTTGGAAGACGAAGGTGGCAAACTTTGAAGCATGTCGTTACGACTGTCTTTGCTTACTTGCGCAATGCCCGATGCTGTCCACGATGCTCATAAGCGCTGATGTGGGCCGTTTTCGTGTAGATGACCAGCCATCAAGAAGCGCTCCTGAAGCAGAGCAGCCCATATTTGTATATCGACTACTGAGAAAGAAAGAGGTCAACAAAGACCTGGTCCACCAGGAGGTATGGATTGAGCTGCTGTCAGCATGCCACAAGCATCAAATCAAGACATGTCGGCTGCATTCTTGGCACCGCAGGTCTATGTGTTATGGCCAGACAACGGAATCTGGTACAAGGCAGAGGTTGTCAAGGTGCTTTTGCTTGTGCTCAGCAGCTACAGTCCTGTTATCTGTTGCACCTGCTTGGCACCAGCCTCAGGTCTGTGAACAAGGTTGAACCTGTTGTTGCATCCTGCAGCTGCGCATAAAGGACATGAAAGCAGTCCTTGAGTATCCCAAGGAGGAGGAGTCTGAAGAAGTCGACCTGACTGATCTTATGAAAGATGGGCACATTGCACTGAGTAAGTATATGCACAACATGCAGAGATACGCACATGACTTGAGTAGATATGAAACTGCGCCACTGCTAGGTCATCTGCAGCCACAAACACACCTCACGGTCCCAATCTCAATGCCCAGCAACAACTTTCCCAGGGGTTTACATCTTACTGTACCCGTTCACACTGCAAGGCTGCTGTTGCAGCTCACAGTGTTTGCAATCTGATTTGGTTTTCTGTCATTTTCAAATTCAAATCATATCTGGAGTCATGAGCAAAAGCACATTGCGCTCACAATGTCTTGATTGTTACTCAGCTTGCTGATATTGTGGGACATTGCTATCACCAGGATCTGTTCCACCTCAGATGTTTTGCTGCAGTGGAGCCCAGAGTCCCAAGTCACAGGCTGCGCAGGGATGAGTTTCCTGTCCCAGAGGATACAGAAACCCCAGATGTTTCACAACCCGTCCTAGAGCTCAGCGAAGATGACCACACCTCACCTGACAAGGACGAAGAGGACGATCAGGTTGAGGAGGAAGAAGACGAGGACGACATACCAGATGCTGGAGCAATTGAAGAAGAGCCGAGTGAAGGCTCTGACGTTAGCCAAGCAGCTCTGTCCAATCCAGGGTCCTCTAGCAGCAGTGGTGAGGATCCTATGGTAAGTCAGATGCCTGGTAGAGACAGCCACTTATCAATTAGACTGCTGAGAAAGAGACGCTTGCTGTCACCACAGGTGGCAGAGGAAGAAGCAGAGAACCTGGAAGCAGGCCCAGAAGAAGAGGAAGTAGAGGATGAGTCCATGGACGAAGCTGAAGGCAGCCTGCCCAGCCTAGGCAAGCGCCGCTCAACAGACACTGCCCTGTCTGGGCAAACATCAGCCAAGCGCTCACGTCCAGGATCCCTTGCAGAGGTGAGCCTTCCTTCACTCAAGCATCTGACCATCAGCGCATCCATTCCTGTATCCATCCATCCATCCATCCATCCATCCATCCATTCATTTACTCATTCAATGTGTGTCATGCCCTAGGGTCAGGTATGCACAGTCCTGAGTAGCTGCCTTTGTGAGGTCCTGTTTTGGGCAGCCAGAAGTGAGCGTAGCCATGCACTTCTGCTGATCTCATTGTTTGCTGCTGACTCCTGGGATGCTGAGGTCAATGCTGCCACTGATTAAACCTTTTTGAAGCACCCGAGCTGCAGCCACTCATTCGTGACCATTGATCCTTTCCCACTTTGGCACCGCTGCCTGCCATTGCTGTCAGCACCTTATTGACAGCGGCACATCCAGTTCAGTGCTATTATTGCTGCCTGCAAGTGCTGTCAACACCTCATTGACAGAATTACGTTTCAAGGTACACTGATCAGAGCAACGGCGCTGCTGTGTTTATTACAGCCAGTTTGCTGTACAGCGCTAGGCAATTGGTCCCAAGTTCTAAGAACATTGCACAGCAAGAATGCAGACATGCCGCTGCAAACATGTGCTGTGGGCCTGTTACATGTGCTGTTGGGCCTGTTAGTCAGCCAGGTTCGTCATGAAGTTGCACATGTGACTCACAGGTGGCACGCAAGCAAGGCTGGAGGCCCCAGACAACAGCCCCAAGTCAGCAAGGCCCCTCTGCTCAACACCCAGCAGCATCACCAGGAAAAGGCAGCCAGCCACTGCATGTGGCTCAATACTTGCCACCGCTGGGCTCAGACCAGCCAGCTAGTCCCACTGCCGGTAGCGCCGCAGTCACAGCTGTGGGTCAGTCACATGGTGCAGATGCTTTGCACTCAGCTGAGGCTGCTGCTGCGAGGGCGAGTCAGATTGCTGAGGCAGCAATGACAGCAGGAGCAGCTGCTGAGGAAGTTGCTGCTGATGCAGAAGACTATGAGACGGCTTCCAAGTATGCACAGGAGCTGCTTGGGTCTCTAGGAAAGCCCAAGAGCTCAGCAGCTGCCGGCAAGCGCTTCTATGGTGAGCGCATGTCATCTTGTGACACCAGCTAGCTGCCCTGCAACACCATCTACCAAAGTGTAAGAGCATTCCAAATTCACCTCATACCTTGAGCGCTTTGACTCTGTGAGCATCCCAGGCATGACTTGTTGCTGGATTTCTAGGTCGTGGTGCCTTATCAGGAAATGTAATGCTTCTCTATTTGAGTTGCAGAAACTGCTAATCACTGCTTTGCAGGTGCCCAGCAGTCATCCTCGAGCCTTGGTCGGACGTCCATGGGGCAGAAAGCCAGGATGACTCAGCCCAAGCCAGATCCACAGGTCAGTCCAGACCTTATTGCAGTGGTTTACCACTGCTCAAATGTTATTGGGTCACCCAACAACTCATTGCAATGTCAAAATTACAGGGATTCGATAAACATTGCCACACTGCATACATACAGCATGTGCATCTCCCCGGTCGCTGCTATTTGTGCTGCATGCACGTCATGTGCATATCTCTACACTTCATCACCACTGCTAGCTTGCTTTATGTTGCTTGTGCGTGACAAATTGTTGTGAGCAGCTTGGCTACCCCTCCAAAGATGGCAATCATAAACAGTACCCATGCAGCAGCAGAGGCCCATCGAATTGCTGCACAGGAAGCAAGAGCTCAAGCTTGACTTTTGCTGCATGCAGGCTGTGCGCGACAAGGTGGTCAGCAACCTGGCCACCTCTTTAGAGAAGGCAGCTGCTGAGCTCAAGAAGGAGGGCCACGCCGAAGGACTCCCTGATGCCACAGCTGTGGCCAGGGCAGTTGAACAAGCCCTGCAGAAAGCCTTCAGTACGTCCCACTCTTGTGTCAAAGCTCAGTTTTTTTGTGCTGGCAATGTTACTACCCGTGATGCATCAGGCATATATGTCCTGATTTTGTTAGGTGCAGCCAACGTGCCTTGAATCCGCTGGTATATGCTCCAAAGCATGCCACACCTTTCATCGGCTTGCTGCTTGAGCACTGTTGTGCTGCAGACAGCCGCCTCTCCCATCCATTCTGCAGGGAAACAAAAGAGAGAGAAAGAGGAAAGAGCGCTTCAGCAGAAACGACCGACCCTACCCCCCAGGCATATCAGAATTTGCATTTCCATCACAAAACAGAAACTAGCGGTGTTTCTGTGTCCCCAAGAGCTGCAGGTCTACCCTCCTCTGCACAGCACACGTAAGCAGTCACCAAAGAGCTGGTGATGATGCAGACACAGAGAAGGAGTACAGGCAGAAGGTGCGCAGTCTGTCATACAACCTGAGTGATGCCAGCAACCCAGAGCTGAGGGCTCGGGTCCTGCAAGGGGAGGTCACCCCTGACCGCCTCGTGCAAATGACACCCGCGGAGATGGCCTCTAAGGTCAGTGGTCTCAACTTCCAGCAGCTGTTATCAACAGCAGCAGCCAAACAGTGTGTGGACCTCTTTCTACTCTCACATGCTGCGTCACAAACACTCATTGCACCCGTAGGCGTGGTTCAAAAGCTGCCGCTGAAATACTGTTTCCGCAGAGTTGCAGTTCAGAGTCTACTTTGAACAATGTAGGGAGAAGCAGTCATGAGCTTGTGTAAACTGGCACAATCAGAAAGCTGTAGCTATCAATGTCACAGCCCAGACTATTCCAAGACAATCCTAACGCATCCTTCACGCCTGCTTTTGCCAAAAGAAATTGGCATGGGTGGCAGTGTCCATGTACTGCTTCAGAACAGGTGGCACGCAAACCAAAGCAACAGCAAGCCAACTGCGTATCATTGCTTCCGCTTCTTTTGGTTGCTTGTACAGCGGCTGAGTCAGGCTGATTGTTACGTAGTGGCTCAACTCCTGTGCACCCCTCAACCTAAAAGACTCCTCTTGCTTGCACAGAAGCTGAGTCAGGTCGGCTGTTATACAACGGCGCAATTTCTGTGCAACCCTCAACCTTAAGCCTAAAAGACTCCTCTTGCTTGCATAGGAGCTGAGCCAGTGGCGGCAGCAGCAGCTGCAGGAGTCGTTGCGCAACTCCGTGCTGGACGAGGAAGCAGCAGCCAAGTTCAGCACAGCAGCTGCACTGGCTGCCAAGGAGAAGCGCAACCAGATGGCCAAAGCCAACTACGACAAGGGCCTGCTCACAGCTGTGGACAATGTTGACGCCTTTGCACAGGTGGCTGCGTGTAGACCAGGCCCTGCAATCCCCCTCACATGCCCTTCACATGCTCTTCACATGCCCTCGCATGTGCGGCCCCCAATGACAAACGTGTTTGCACTCTGATGGCAAGCTTGATGGGCCCTTGGATGCGCTGAACGGGGAGGACTAGGGTAAACGGTAGCACAAAATGTGCCACATGCAAGAATTCTCTGCGCCCGTCCAATCAAATTTGCAAATAGACATGGCCCTGCAATGCATGGTTTGGAGCATGGTCAGCTGTCGTACAGGTGGCTGCATGTCCACATGCCCCTGTGCTCTACTGTGTGTGCAAGGTCAGCCTTAGAAGACATATCTCTGTGCTTCACTATTTGTGCAGAATCAGCTGTCCTTGGCTGCTGCTGTGCTCAAGTCTCCAGCCTGAGTGTTTACTGTTGAGTCTACCTTTTGCTTTGATGCAATAGCCTCATACAATGTTTGCTTGTTCGTTTGTTTGCTCATTTGTTAATTCTTTCTTTCTTTCTGTCTTTCATCACACAGGTGTTCCAGCATTGTTTGCCAGGGACCTGCTAGGTGTGGCCTGCATTGCACTCCTCTTGTACACATGTCATTGTCTCCTGTTTTGCCGACGCAAGATGCTTTGAGTGTACAGACAGTTAGACCAAAGCAACACGTAAGGTAGTCTGGTGAAAATCCCAGGACTAAGTCCCCCCCGCCCCTTGCAGCCCCCTTTTAACCCCCCTTCCCATCTGACTGCCTGAAAGAGCCAAGTTTCACGATGCTGCCTCTTCTGCCAGCTGTCTGTGCGTCTTGCACTTGACAATGCTGTGCAGCCCACAGCGCCAATCAAGGAGACAGTGCATCATGACACCAAGCCCTCCCTCAGACACCTGGACAGCATTGACAGTGCAGCTCTGAAACCACCTGAGGTCTCCTCCCCCCACCGCCCCCCTTCCCCCACCCACATGGGACCTGAATTTGCTGGGGACGAGAGCACCTTTCCAAATCCCAAGAAAGAAGAAGAAGTAAAGCTGCTGGAGGCAAGCTCAAGTGCACGTGGCAGCGGCGGTAGTGGTGGCAGTGCCAGTTTCAACTGGGCTAGCATCAAGGTTCGTGCACTGCTGCTGTCTCTGTGTGCTGGTGTGAATCGTACACATTTCTGCAGAGATTCCTTCAGCCACTAAGTCCAAGCATGCAGAGGCTGCGTCAGACATGCAAGCTGTTCATTCTGCATTCATTCATTCATTCATACATTCATACATACGTTCATTCCACATGTTTCTTCCCGTGCATAGGTACATTCAGTTCTGAGTAGCTCCCTCTATAAGGTCCCATTCTGGCAGTTAGGCAAAGCCAAGCTCTGCAATGATGCATGCCACTTTGACGCAGCGCAAAATTGCATCATGTTGGCATGGTGCCTGTACAACTGTCCCTCAGGCTTGGGACCTTCAAAGCACTTACTCATGAGGAAGAGGGCGACTGTCTTGCTTGGACTCCAAAGTTTTCCATCTTCCAAGCCTGAAAACGCCTTGGTCTTGCACACCATGTTGTGGAGGGTCGTTTCAGCATTGTATATCTTGACGCTCCTGGTATTTACCCAGCACAAGTTGTCTAAACTGCAACACACTGTTATGCAGTATGCTTCATGCCCTTGCGCCACAAGCAATTGCTGTGATGACTCTAGACAAAGCAGCTAAACAGGATACCTTCATACATCATCCAACCAACCACTCTTTAGCGTGACCATTCACACAGGCTCATGCCAGCAAGCTGGCAAAGGATCCTGAAGCGCCGGATAATCGCTTCAAAGGCTTTGACGAGTTCATGGCCTCCGCCAAGGCACAGGCTGCCACCAAGACAGAGCCAGCGTCCGAGGCACAGGTTGCAGCAAAGGCAGAAGAGGAGGACCAGCCATACTCGCCGAGCAAAGGGGTGATGTCTGATGCTGATCCTGACCAGCTTGACCTTGTCAACCTGATTGCGTCCACAGACAGCCTGCCAAGGAAGGAGGTAGGCCTATTGAACAACAGTCAAGCAGGGTTCATGTGCTGCACCTGATTTGACACAGCCAGGTACGACAAAAGCAGATCTGACAGAGCCAGATTGGACAAATCCAGGGGTTGTTGTGTGTGCTCAATAAGTGTTGGCTGATGCAAAGCTTGCAACCGCGTAACAGCAACAGTTGCACTGCATGCAGCAATTCAATGTCAGCATGAGAGCCAGGTTTCTGTAATATGACATGGTTGCGGTCAAGTCGCCTGCTTCTGTGAGACGACGTGATGAATGGTGTCATCTGAGAAGGGTTGCGAAGCTTTTGCAGGTGTGGCAGGGCAAACTGCATGTTCCAGGCATGTTCAGAGCCCACATTGTTGCAGACATGCTGGCTGGCAGCGGCGACATTGGCAGAATGTTTACTGGCAGCGAGGCAAGTTGATCACCCGTGCCCTGCATTGTAGTGCATCAAATCTTGCACTGCTGCAGCTTTTTGTTTTAGTCTGACAGTTTTAGTGCTGTCTAACACAGTTTTGTATAACAGCAACAGATCTCTGACAACAATCTGGATCAAAATTGAAACCATGTCATTGTGTTTGTTGCAGGTGGAAGTGAAGGGGCGCGTCAATCTTGATAAGCTGACTGCTTTTCTTGAAGAGTTGCGTGTGTCAAAGAGCCGCACTGTTTCACTAGGGGCTCTCATGTCTGCTCGTGATGCATCTGCTGCTGACAAAACGCATCTAGTTGAGGTGAGATATTGGTATGCAGCATCAAGGCAGGACACAACTCGTATCTGTTCTTTTTTTACTCTTTGTGGAGGCTTTTATTGGGTAATCAATGGTCATATGCAGATACTTGCATTGCATGCTTGCACGATGGTCATATGTTTGCTGTGCATGTTTTATGTGTGCCATGCTGTGCCTGAATTGTCTCATGTGCTCTGCAAATGCTCAGTCTATACTGCATTTCTGGTATGGTATGCTTCAGCAGCAGCAAAGCAACAGCAGAAGACGCTGTTTTGACAACCCACATCTTGGCGAGATTGCTGCACAGCATTGCAGCTGTGATTGGTAGATCACCATGCATGCTGTGCACACAGCTTGCGGGTTCCGGGAATTCTGGGTTGAAAGGCTTGCATCTCCTCCAGTCCAGAACAAAACCAGGAGCAAGCAAGACCTACAAAGTCTCTGATAACCTGAATATGTATCTGCAAGAGAACCTGACTTGCCAACATAAGATTGGCAAAGCCTCAACATGAGAGTGATTGAATGCACAGGCAATATGTGCAACTGAAACCCTCGGTATGTGAACGCATGAGCAGAGCTAATCACTTTGCACCAATACTCAGTCAGAAAGTGGTTCCATCACCAAAGTCCAGAAAGCTTTTTGATTGCTTGCATGTAGTGAAAATCAGATTTGAGATGAGGTAATGTCCATTTTATGGTGCCTCTGTCTTTGTTATGTTCACTGCTGTGGATGTACATGGAGTGCGGCTTATGCAATTCCTTATATACTATCTAGCAGCCTGTGAATGGTTGTCAAGCAAATGTGTCAGTGTTACAGTCTTAGTAGTTCTGTTTGTATAAATGATGTGAACAAAGAACATTGAAAGCAAGTCGAATTTGCAGAAATTAAAAGAGTCAAGGTGATTGGATGAAATTACTTCAGGGTTGTGATCTGATCAGACAGCTCATTTGAACTTCAAACTTCCCATCTGAACCTGCCTTCAGACTTCCACCTGAACCTGCCTTCTGGTGTTGCAGTTAATTGAGATGTACAGCAGCAAGCAGCGCACAGGAGTGCTTGACATTGAGACTGGTCTTGAGGCCTACATCATACCGCCTTGTCAGTTGGTGGACAGGCTCCTACAGACTGCCAAGAAGTCAGCCATGCTTGCTACCCATATTTCCACCTCCATCCCTGACGGCATTGAGGACTCACAACTGCTGTTGGTGGTGATACATAGAAAGGTGATGTTAGTGACCAATGTCTGTGACCAGCTGGAACGCTTGCTGTGCCTGTTGCCGTCTCTGCTCTCTTGCAGTATGCGTAGACTTTGCAGCACTTGAAATTGACAAGACAGTGTCATGCTGCAGGATTGGAAGCCAACAATGCGACATGAGTCACCTACCTATGAGCCAGCTGTCATGCCAGATTCTCATGTTGACTCACCTCATGCTCAGACAAGTCCTGCTGATGGCCCTGCTTTAGAGTCCTTGTCCTCTAGTGGCCCCATGTCAGTTGTGCCCCCAGCCCCAGGTCCTCAGCAGCCCATCTCAGGGGCAGGGCTGCTTAGCAACGTGCCCTCTGCCTCTGGACCAAGGCCTCTGCACAGCGTGCAGTTTTTGAATGGGGCAGGGCCTTCAGGGGCCATGCCCTCTGCCCCTGCTGCAGGGCAAGAGGCACAAGCAGGCCCCATGCAACAGCTGCAAGCTGCCCTGTCTGCACAGTCACAGGTGCGCTGAACCTTCCCTGTGGCAAAGTGCCCTTTTGCTTCAGGCTGTGCTTCTTCTAGGTGTCTTGCCTGGAAGCTTCAGGTGCTGGGCTGCTGTGCTGTGCCGTGCTGTGCTGTGCTGTGCTGTGCCGTGCCGTGCCGTGCTGTGCTGTGCTGTGCTGTGCTGTGCTGTGCTGTGCTGTGCTGTGCTGTGCTGTGCTTTGCTGTGTCACCCTGTGTACACAGCTGGATTATGCATCAGTGTGGCAAAGCCATTGCGCGTTCCAGCTGTGCCACACTGATGCATAGGCATGTCCTTGGACGCTGGAGTCAACACAGAGCACATGCAATGTGCAGCAGGGCCATGACACATGTGGCGTGTTGCAGGGAAACGTGCTACCAGCAGGATTGGATCTGGGTAGTATCAGTGCCCTGGCTGCCGCACTTGGTGTCCAGAGTGTGGCCTTGCCAGGTTCATACTCATCCCCATCCGTTCCCCTAGAGCACCTTGTCCTTCACTGTGATTCTCCAGTTCTGGCCTGTCAATACCATGGCTTGAATACTTAGTGTCCCCTTGGTTTGTGTCTGTTCTTCTTGTCAGCAGGCACAGAGGCTTTTGACGCAGCTGCACCCTCAAGCACCTTCACTTGTACACTGAAGGCATACCTGTTTTTTGGGCAAAGCCCAGAACTGAACTGACCATCCTCGCCTGTTGCCATGTCCCAATCCACCTGGGCAAGCTTGAGCTTCTTGCTGATACTTGTCACCGTCTGTTGACGCATGACCTTTGCCTGTTCCTCTTCTCTGCTTGTTCAATGTCTTGCTCGCTGAATTTCTGCGCTTCACCTCTTCCACCTCTTCATCTCCTCCTGCTTCTGTTCTTGACAAAATGTGCTACACAGGTGCGCAAGCTCCTGGTCCTTCAGCTTCTTCTTCTGCGCCCCACCCCTCATCTTCTGGCCCCCCCTATGGCTCGGCCCCAGCCCAGCAGCCTGACCACATGGGTCCTAGCCAACCCCCACATGACATGTCACATGATCCCAGGATGGGTCTGCCGGGACAGGTTGGACCCCAGCAGCAGCACTGGGGAGCCCCTCAACGGCAGCCACCTCCAGCCACAGGTCAGAACCCCTAGTCAGAAACCCTAGCCAGCAAAGCTGCATTCAATAACCTGGCTTGGTTGTTGATGTTCCATTTATTCATGTTCACCTCGTTTCAATAGTCCAATCCTTTCTCCTCAATTCAAATGTTGTTTCCTTTGTTCCATCATACCTGCCTGCTTGCCTGTCTTCCTTTGTTATCTTTTACTCTTTCTTCCTTTGTTTCTGCTTTCACACAAGCCCCATTGCGTCGACCTTCCTGCCTTGATGCAACCCCCATGATCTTGATCTTGCAGCGGCAAGCTCACTAATCGTGTGTCTGTCCTTACATGCACATGCACCTCAGCTGCCGATGACACACTGTAACACTTAGCAACCGCAACTCACGTGCAAACAACTGCATCTGCTCACTCGGGCTGTGCTGGCAAGGCTTTGAAATCCATAAGTGCAAATTTCACAACCCTTGACATGGTACTAACCTTTGTGCATTGCTGGACTGCAGGGCCAGGGCATTACCCAGCAGGCCCTAGTGCATCAAGGCCTCCAGAGGCATATGGCCACCCTCAGTACCCTCCGGCAGGGGTAGGCCCTGACCCTTACCCTCCGGCCGCTCACCAGGTGCCACATGGTGGTCATCCTGGCTATGGAGTCCCATCTGCAGGTGCTCAGCAAGACAATCAGTTGTCATGCTGCGATGAGTTTGCCTTGGGCATGCTATTGTGCCGGTGTACACAGCAGTCCTGGTTGTTGCGGGAGCACGCATTTGCGAACGGCGTTGAATGTTGTTGGCAAACATGCACTGCATGATGGAACACCTCTTGCCCTGCTTGTAAGCTTGTCAACTGACATAGTCTCTGTTCAGCACCTGTCAGGACTTGAGTTGAAACGTGACACATGAAGCCAAGCTTGGGGTCAGGCGTTCAAAACAAACTCAGCATCATTGCGTGCTGTCTCACAGCTCACGCATGTATGACCAGAAACTGCAAAATCCAGGCTAGCTGCTTGAAGTTGCTGCAGCCCAGTAGTACGCGTCAAAGATCCATGTGATTGATTGTTGCTGGATGCTTTTTCTACAGGAGCTGCAAGACCTGGAATGCCCCTCCCCCAACCCATCACCTTGCAGACCCCCCAAGGGCCCCCTGGTGGCTACCCACCCCAGCAAGGGCAGTTGCAGCGGCCCACCTATCATCATGGCCCTGGCCCTGCCCCTGACCAAGGGCCTTATAGAGGTGCCCCAGGCCCTGCTCCTATCCAAGGCCCTCACAGGGCAGTTGGACACCCCAATGGCCCTCCAGCACCTGCCTATGCCCCTGTGCCTGCTCATCGCAGGTTTGCCTTTCACCATCCTTATGAGACCTAGTCTAAGACATGGGATGGCTCTTGTCATCCTGGCACCTTATCATCATTCACACATGGTCGACAGTGTTGGATTTGTAGCATTTCGTTTATTTTGCTTGGTCCTGTAAGGCTGGCGCTCGCATGAACTGTGCTTGGATCAACCAAGCCAATGTCAGCCCTGACTATATATGCCTGTCACACCCACACACCAGCCTTGCTCGCGGTGCTGTTTTGGCAGCCTGTGTGCTGATGGACAGATCTGTGCTGTAACCAAGATTGTGTATGCTTCTTTGTTTCAGCATCACTCCTGAAGTGCACATGCCTTGATGGTAACACTGTGAGTTTGCCTCAACGCCAAGGTTAGCATCAGCAACAGCAATGCTGAGTGGATTTGGTGATATTGCTGGGCAAGCTGATTGCAGACAAGCTGCTTTCTGTTCTGCCATGGTCAGAGTTTCTCAACATGCCCCAGGGAAGGGCTGGTTGGGTGGGAGGGTCTTGACAGTGTGATTGGAGGAAGCAGAAGAGGAAGAGATGAAAGGGGAAGAGGCAGAGGGGGGCCTGGCCGCAGTAGGGACGGCAGAGGCCGCCATAGCGGTGGGCGAGGCCCTGCCAGCGGTGGCCGGTATGATCAAGAACAGGGCCGCCCCCAAGACTACGATGGAGGGGGTCCCCCTGGCAGGTACTCACCCCACCCCTTAACAGCATTTTGCACCATGTCCTGTCACAAAAATGCAGATCCCTCAGGTCATGTCATACAGTCATGAGATTGTGCGAGAGTGCGCATGCAAAAGGCACTTGCTGCAAGCACCATGGCTTGGCATCTACAGTGGCAAGTGGTGTGTTCTACTCCTGAGCAGAAGGCCGGATCTGCTTGGTTGCTGTGCAGTCTGGACGGCAGAGGAAGAGGAAGGGAAGGTCCAGACGGCTACCTGCCCCCACCCCCAAGAGGTCGAGGGGGTGCAAGCAGGGGGCGTGGTGACATGCACAGTGATGGCGGCAGAAGCTTCAGTGATAGGGGTAGAGGGGTTGCCAGAGGAGGTGGTGAGTTTGCAAGGGGGGGTGGCAGAGATAGGGGTCGAGGACCACCCAGAGGCCGCTGGAACTAGATTTCCTGACAGCATGCTCAGCTGACCAGCTCAAGCCTGCACAAACTTTCTAAGAGCAGTGTGTGCGTTGCTTCCTTTACATTGACACACCTTATATGTGCATCAAAGGTTTCTGAATTCAGGCAGAATGTCTGGTGAACTTGACATAGTGATCTTGACATTCCTGTGCAGCTATGTTGCTACACAGTGTTGTGTTCATGTTTATCTGTAACATCTTTGTCTGCCAACAATGAGAATTGTGCGATGGATGTCTGATGGCGTTCCTTTATCTGGTACTTGGTTCTGTAAGCATCATGTGCTCTGCATATAAAAAGCGCCAGCTGGCGTCCGGAGGTTCGATGGTGGTTTAGGCACAGCAACTTGTTGCATTTTTTGACAGCCATCTGTTGCATTTGTTGCATAACATGCCTTGCGCGACATTCATACATACTGCAGCATCAGATATGGTGTCCAATGCCTCAAGCTGTGTCCTTAGTCATGAAGGTGCCATTACGGTTAGCGTGCACGGAGAGCGTCAGCCTCCCTTCCAAAATTTGCTGTCGTTATTTGGGCAGTCCAGCTTGTCATACGTGTGTTGCGCCTGCCTGATGATCGAGCGTTGTCTGCAGCCAACACGCAGTGTCCGTTGTTGTGGTGCAAGCAAACCCTGAATTTTATAGATAATAAACACTGTCTGTCCTGGACGCGACTGATCGCTGTTCAGACGCGTCAGAATGTTACACTTGACGCCTCAAGGAAGCACGAGCTATGCTGCTTTCCCCACACATGCAGTTCATTGCAGCATGGCTGCTTGTCCACCTCGAACCGCCTTCAGGACCGGTCCAGCACAAGGCATGGGTATCGCAAACAGTTACCAACGCACACAGACAAGCAGACAGAAGCGGCGATTCGCATGCAACGCAAAAAAGTCCAAGAAGAAGCGTGCCGCCGAAAGGCTTGAGGAAAGACCTGTGGACGAAGACTTGGAAGCAGCAGCACAAGAACCGCTTAACATCGAAGAACAGGACCTAGCGGGCACGACTGATACCACCTACGAGGCATTGGATGAGGAGCCAGTGCAGCAGCAACAACAGCAACAGCAGTATCAGTCACAAGCGGCAGCTCCGCCACCCCAAGCACCGTCCAGCTCAGGAGACCTGGTTAAGCTTGGTGCTCTAGGCTTAGGGGCAGTTGGACTGATAGCTGCAGTGGTATTTGCTATCAGGCAGCTCTCGAAACGCCAGCTTCCTGAAGAAGAAAAGGTACATTGAGATGCCACTCAATGTGTGATAAGTTATGCACTCATGTTCAAGACAATGATCCTTGTTCAACTGTATCATGCAATTTCTTATTCATTGCTGCACATGATTACAAGCGCCCAAACCATACAGCAAAGGATGCAGCCACTTAGAGCTGCATCTTTCGCTGTCCATTACGTGTTACATAGCAGACCAATAGTCAGTCTTCACACTGAAGCATGATAGCATCTCAAAGTCACAACCCAAACTTATGATCACCAGGCATGATCCTGCCTTTTTCCCTCGCAGAAACTGACGCATAAGCAGCTACAGCGTGAAGCCACACAGCGCTTGAATGAATTCATGGGCCAGATCCGGAATCAGTCCTCTGTGGATTTGTCTGCCAAGAACCTTGGCGAAGAGGGCTGTGCATATGTTGCAGAGGCCTTGGCGTTCAACGACAGGTGCAGCTCACACCGTAATGCATCGCAAGACATTCAAGAACATGCTGGATGGACCACGTTGTCTTTATGCATGGATGGCAAGTTTGCATCATCATACACTTTGCTGAGTGTCATGGTCTACGCTGCTTGACAGACCTTGTTGAGCAGACCTGTCGAAAAGACAGCCACACGACAATGCTAAAGGTGCAATGATGCCGTGTGCAGAAACCTTGAATGTCTCATGTAAACCTTAATCTGCTACTCTCACCTGCAGGCTCCACAATTGACATTCCTCACAAGAGTCATGGGCTTTGCTTTGGTCCAAGCAAACCCACAATCATGCAAGCAAACACGTCATGACAATTGCTGATGTACCCCTTTCCTGCGTGCTCACAACCTGCTTCTGCACCACCGTTGCAACAAGCCGCATGCCCACAAGCTCAATCCTAAACCCTGCCTGGCGTTCAATGTGCAGGTGCATGGCAGCAGATTTTGGGAAGAACGGCATTGGACAGATGGGCATCACCCAAATGCTTGAAGCCTTGAAAAACAATGACACTCTGGAAACTCTGGTGATCGACACTAACAGCATAGGCGATGATGGTGCGGAGGCAGTAGCACAGTACATGGCAGGTATGCTCCATTAAAACCGACAGGTACGGATAGTATTTCTTCAACCCTTGAAATTTCATGTTTGTTTCTGGAAATTTTGAACAAATTAACAAGGTCAGTGGGTACGGCTAATATTGCTTTAACCCTTGAAATTCAATAAAGTTTTTGTTTTGTCAAAAACTAAACAGGGTTGATCCTGCCATCATGGAAGGGGCCATGCTGTGTCTCATTGATGCTGTCTGAAAATGAACATGCTTTGCAGCCACATACACAGGGCAGCATGTCCAAAACAGCAGCACTCCTCAATGCGTGTGTGCCTGTATCACCCTGTGCAGCGTGCGATGCCAGCCTTTGTCACAGACTCCATGCAGGTTTCATGCAAGCTCATGTGAGTGTCAAAACCCAATCAATAAAGGAGTCTTTGACAGCTGGTTGCGCACATGCACATGATGACTGATCCAGGCCTGTCAGCACATGCGCACGGACAAGTTTCTGTGTGTGCATCATGAGTGCTGCTGCCCTTCTTGTGAAGGCGATGCCAGGATACACACCCTCAACCTGAGTGCCAACAACATTGGGGACAGAGGAGCAGCTGCACTTGCCGAGATGCTTAAGGTTGGCTCAAGTCACCACATGATCCATGCCATCTCATGCATCTTGTCCATTCCCTTGTCTCTTGCAGTAAGAAACTGTTCGTGCTGTGCTGTGCTGTGCTGTGCTGTGCTGCAAATGCTGAAGTTGCATTCTTGGAGCAATCAGCTTATCTCTGTGTTCCAGCCGATTTAAAGCGTTGGCTTCTAGGAAAGCATTATATGCATGTCTCAGAATCACTTCACGGCAGTCCACATGCTGATGTCACTACTCTGTTCACACTTCCTTGTGACTGTATGCAGGTGAACACGACGCTGACCCACCTGGAGCTCAGTGGCAATGTCATCGACTATGATGGCATTACAGCCCTCTCAGAGGCGCTCACAGACAACCAGGCTCTGCATTCCTTGCATATCAAGTGAGCCTTTCAAGCTACTGTTCGCTGTGCTATTTTGTGCATGCTGTTCTGTGTAACATGAGCTCTTGGGAATTGCATCATATTTCGGTACTTTATACACATGCCATCTCTGCGAACAGGAACTCAGCCAATCTGCACTTGCTGTTTCCCAGTCGACCCTAGTCAAAGCTTTTGATCAGGTTTTGTCTTTGACTTCCGCATTCAGAAGTAGTCGTGAACGCAACACAGTCGACACTGGTGGAAGCTGATGATCAGTTTCTGCCTTTAACCTCTGCATTCAGAATGTAGTGATGAGCGCAACAAGGAGACAAGTCGTCTCAACTTACAGTGGAGGTGTGCTGCAGTGACAACTATGTAGGAGGGGTAGGGGCGAGAGTGCTGGCAAATGCCCTGCAGAAGAACAGCGCCCTTCAGGAGCTGTACATCAAAGGCAATGACATGGGAAATGAAGGCATCAAGGCCCTTTGCAGTGCCCTCTCAGAAAGAGAAACCTCCTTCAGGGTCCTAGATGCTGGCAACAACAGGCAAGGCATTTACAAGCCATCAGTCAGGTACGCACTTGGTGGCGGATGACGTTGCAGCTTACAGTTTCCAGCACTGTCAAGCCTGACATGACATGCTGTTACAACGCAGCTTCGGGAACGTGTGCAAGCGGCCATGGTTCAAGAATACCTCACTGTAAGTCAAAAGTAGACAGTTTCACACTGCACCTGCTGCCTGAACAGTTTCACACTGGACCTGCTTCTGCATGTTCATAACCGTCTCAATTGATACACCACTGCTGCTTCGTCCCTGTCTAGCTCGGATCTTTGCATGCGAGTGGAACTTTACTGCTGTGTTGTTCAGCCAAGTGTGTTATCTGGCAATTCCTGACGTCACATCTCAATCAGCATTTGCTTCTGCGACATGTGTATACACTTGGGCATTCTTTGAGTAATCACTGACAGATCTCTGCTGATGTGTAGACAGTGCGGGACAGCTGCTTTGAAAAGTGCATCACAAAGCCATCAACATCGCTGAGCAGCAGTGAGCAGCAGTGTTTGGCAAGATGCATGGACCGATATGCTGAGGTCAGGACAAAGCATGAGAACTATGACGTTTTGAGTGTACAAACCTCGTGGCTGATGTGTACACAACCCTGCAGGCGACACAAATTGTGACCAAGTCAGTGCTGGATCCTCAGGGGTGAAGTAGGCACTTTTCCCTTCAGAAAGGCTGTCAGCCATGATGTCCAGGTAGAGCTGATGTTTGCTTGCCCAAGACGCTGTTTGACTGTAGCACAGCTAGAGCATTCAGTATTGTTACTTCTGCTCAAATACCTGCAGCAGATCTGGCCAATAATGGGGCTCAGGATCCAGTCTGTGTCTATGGTGTTCAGCCCTGAGTCAAGAGGGTGCCATGAAAGTTGTGTCAAGCTATAGCACAGGCAGTGTTAGCAGGCAAGAATCCAGCAACAATCTCTCAGCCACAGCTGTCTCAGACCTATTGAACAAATGACACAGCTGTCAGCGACAAGATCTTCTGCCAGACTTGTGCAGCAGCTTGGTTGCTCTTGGGATTTGTGCGTTGGCATGGCCTGTATCGCTATACAACACAAGGCTCGATGTGTTGATGTTGTGGCCACCAAATCATTTTGGTCAAGGATTTGCAATTGGGCCTCATTGTTCTAACGTTACACTACTGTAGCACAAGCACTAGCACTTGTTTACGACTGTCTGCTCTGAAAGTCTGTGCCAATAAGGACGAGTGGGGCTAGACATGATCACCTCCCACTCGAGACCTCACCTGTCCTTGACTCTTCAGAGTTGTGTGCTAGCAGTTCCCCTGCATATACTGTGCATGACTCGGTGGTAAATACATTGACTGCCTGCAGAGACCGATAAACGCAGACATCAAGTATCCTTGTGTGGCGCTGGGTTTTTACCCTTAACTGCTTGCTGCAAACCGCACATAGTGATGTGTTCCTCACTAGGCTGCAGCAGTCGTTACACTACTAGCAATATTGGTTTCGGAGCTGCCGTAATGGTCGGAACGCACGCACACAGAGGTAGATGGTGATTCCTGTTGCCGACGTGCTGTGCAACTTGGCACGCTACTCGTATTAATGCATACCTGCCGCATTGCCGGCACACCTTTTTTGAGGTACAGCTTTCGGTCTCAGTCTCGAACTGCAGTACTGCACGCTCCATTCTCGAAATGTCAGCGATTGACAGCCCGAGGACTTGCAAATACACCTGGTGCGAAGACTTTAGACGGAAGCTTCACGCATATTACGTCACAAATCAGCTCCACACCTTGTGGCAATGCGGGTTCCATTCTGACAGAACTTCAGATGTTACAAGCAAGAAAGTATGTCAGGCTTGTGCTTGAGCAGAACACCACGATGAACTTGACAGGTATACCAGCTGTTGCAAAGCCTGCTGGTGCAAGAAAAACAGCAGCGAGGCGTGCGAAGACTGAATGTAGGTGCCACCAGCGAGGAAGAAGCTTTCCAAATGCATATTGAAGACTCCTTAGCCCTCCTGCCTGTCTTGGATGCTATCACAAAACAGCAAAATTCATCAAAGCAGGAAGATGCAACGTTTTTATGCAGCATACTTGATGTGGGCTCTGGTGGTGGTTTGCCTGGCGTGATTCTAGCAATTGCCAGACCAGATTGGCAGGTACAGCTCTGAACATGATGCGTCCTGGTTGGTCATGCAAACTAACCTGGTGCCGGACATGCTACACAGTATGGGCGTAATCTGGCCAACATTGTAAATGTCTCTCGCATGCCCCACATGGAGGCCTTCACCTGCACTTTGGTGTGCACTTTTCTCAGCAAAGCAGTGCTTTCCTTGACTTCAATTGGTACCTCCTTAAAGAAGGCACAGCGTGACTGGTGACTGATTTGCAGATCTGTTCACTGATCAGATTGGGCATGCAAATTCACAAAACCTTGTGATTGCAGCCATTGAAGTTAATGTAGAAGCTTGCAAAATGGCAAAATCAATAAGATGTTGTTTTCACCAAGCTTGGAAACATGTCAGACTTTTTTTAGCAAGGGTTGTGCTGTCCAGGTGACACTGCTGGACTCCTTGCGCAAAAGGTGTATCTTTGTGGAGAAGGCAATGAAGGAAGTAGGAGTGCTGAACACAACCGTTGTATGGGCACGGGCTGAGGAAGCAGGCCAAAGCCAACGACATAGAGAGGTGACTCTGGAATGGTGCCAAATTCTGCATCTGGCTGTTTGCTCAACATTGAGGGAGCAATTTGCACTCTGCCTCGGCAATAAAGCAACCTTGACAATCGACAGTCTTGCAAGATTGGCTGGTAATGATTTGCTGCTATTGAATGGCTGCTGTTGTGTGAACAAGACTTGCAGTTTTTTGTACTCAATGCAAAACGTAATTGAGCACATACGTGTGGACATCCATGCACAGGTGTATGACATAGCAGTGGCTCGGGCTGTTGCCAAGATGCGGGTGCTGGCTGAGCTGTGTCTGCCATTTGTAAAGCCTGGTGGTCATTGGCTTGCTGCCAAAGGACCGGATTGTGAGGTAACAGTCTGTCATCTTTCAGAGCAAAGCAGCAAATTGACTGATTGAGTCAACTACTTCAAGTCTGCCAGCTGGACAATAAACCTAACATAAGGTGGCCTGTGACCATGAACCGTGCAGTAGACAGCATCTGAAATGGCAAGTATCTGGTGGACTATTTGAAAGGTTGATCTGATGCTTGCAATGACTGTATTGCAAAAAGTCCACACGTTCCAACTGTATATCTCACGCACATTGTGTCTAGGGGTGTGTAATCTGCACTTGAGTACCAAATCCACATAGTGTTGCAAACATACTATTGGCTTTGTGAAACAGGGCAATTTTAGCAGCATTTCTTATCATATTATCTGATTTGACCAAACATGGCAATATGGGCGCAAATGAGCCAAATCTGAGGAATTTGGTGGCAAACATAGTTTTTGTGTAGAAATGTTGGGGAACTTTTGCAAATTCAAAAGCTGTTGAAACAGGTCTAATGTCCCAGAATTTTTGGTCAATAATTTCCCAACCTGGCAGACGCCTTTCTGTTACCTACAGCAGTACTTTGCTGCATCATGAAGAAAAGCCAAGTTTAGCATCGCTTTAGAGTAAAGTACTGCTTACCAATTGGTAATTTCACTGCGCAATGACTGGTCTTGACTTTGTCACACAAATCATGACACAGAAGCAGATATTGCATCAACATGTTACGTTTGCTTCTGATGCAAAGAAACAAGGCAAGAAAGGCATGGACTGTCAATGTTTGTCGGACTCAGCAATTGAGCTTACAAATATCACGTGAATGCCACTTTGTTGGTACTAGTACTGTAACAGACAGAAGGCTGTAGTACAGAAGGTTTTATATGTGAGGCAGGGAGGATTGAGCCTGACATAGTGTGATGCATGGCAAGCAGTCACAATGATGCCAATCGTGGAACAAGAAAGTGTCAGTGTTCCGTATAGGCCCCCTTTTTGTTGACAAGGAAGTTTGTCATTTTACCCGCACCCAGCATCATCAAGGCAACATGCATTGAAACATTTGACAAGTTTGATTGCAATGCAGGCAGAGGTGGTGGCTGCAGAGAATGCCATCCGTGTTTTGCAAGGCGGCCCACCATCAATCACCCCTGTGAATGCATTTGGATCAAGCGGGCAACACATGGCTGTGGTGGTGGAGAAGCTAGCAGCCACACCTCCCCAGTACCCCCGTCACCCCGGCAAACCAAGCAAGCGGCCCCTTTGATGCTTCAAACACCAAGTTGCCATCCCAGCCAAGAAGCAATGCCATGTGTGTCCAGGTCAGCACCGAGTGCCCATCAACTATACCATGATAATTACACTAGAATACTTTCATGGCTTCCTTGAACAACAATACATCTTGCTCATTGTCCCCTTGCCTGCCCAGATGTGTGCTTTGCAGCAAGTACCAGTGTTGAAATATGAGACATACTCCAAAGTGTAATGTAATGTGATTATGCTCCAATACATAGTCATAGGCTAGATCATCAACATCCAGACATTTTGGGTCCACACTAGTGGCTAGAGCCCACTGAGGGCTCTCTCTATCTCATACATCTGCCCACATAACCTGCTGAGCAAGTACACCACACAACTTATGAGTACTCTCCTGCTATTGGCCAGCCTTTACTGCTACAAGATTTATTGCAAACTCTGGTCACCTCAGCTAGCCCACAGATATCATAGGCCCAAACACTGCTAATCAGGTGAACGTGCCTGCATGCATCAAAGCTGCTGCTGCTATCGCTGCTCTGCATCAATTGCTGAATTGCTGTTCCTGCTTATCAATCGCTTAGGTGCTGCTGCTGCTGCTGCTGCTGCTGCTGCTGCTGCTCACCACTTGCTGTATTGCTGCTGTTATTTACTTATGACTGTCACACCTGCTGATCACTGGCGCATTGCTGAATATGACGCAAGTATATAAATCAGACTTCCTGGCACAGGTTCGATGCAAAAACTGCAGCTGCACTTGTCGCAGGCTGCCCAATGCATGCTCTGTCCAACCCTGACGAGCAAGAAGGACAGTGACATGTGTTACTTGGCTCTTGGCTTACAAGGCATACTGTGCAAGAGCTACTACCATGACTACTGCTCGCTGGAAAACGTATTCATGCCAAAGGGCAGCTGAGGCACACATTGACAAGGACAGTCAGTAATCAAACTCACTATTCTAGAATGATTTCCCGACACTGCCATAGGGACATCACATTATTGCTTGCGTGCTGTGCCTGTTAGTCAACTTGCTTCAAAGTCAGAAAAGTCTATGCAGCAGATCAGACTCTAAGCATTGATGCAAGCATGATACCATGCTGGGCATCAGACTATTTTGCTAAGCTGCTCACTTGTGATAGGATGCTCACAATTCTTTATAGGCTTCCTGCACTGATACGCATACCGTAGTCACACTAATGTTGGTCGTTTTGTTAATCAATGCAAAAAACGGCGACCCCTTTTGAAAACAATAAACTTTATTGTTGGTGCCCTCGACCCCATTTAAAAAATATTAAATAATGTAACGAAAGAGCCGCTTTGAGCGCGAAAAGCTGTGCAGCATGATCTAGCGCGCTGCCGCACACGCTCGAGTATTTGCAGCGGTCCTGGCCATGGTTCGAAAAAACATATGTTCACATCGATGATATCACGGCAAGCGATCCGTCATAGAGCAGTTTGTTGTTTTTTATTTATTTATTTATTTTGTTGGGTGGGAGAGCTATTCATTACACATACATGGACATGCAACGAAAGAAACCACAAGTGTCAAACGGAAGGCCATCCACAGCCGAAGCTGCAAGCTACCCTCACTACTTGGGTAGAGGCAGACACAAAAGTCTGCAAAGAGGCAACATGTCAGGCAAATCAAGCAGCCCACAAGGCAGTTGTTCACCAGCCC
>JAABUP010002832.1_pt1 | contig 32315 bp, 30 predicted proteins | sample 5559201 | NCBI WGS metagenome assembly JAABUP01 (sample SAMN10711887, study PRJNA513373) | rock metagenome | isolation source: Antarctica rocks | place: Antarctica
AGTTGCTCAGCTGCAGCAGTCTTTGAAGTCAAGTGCTTTCCAAGAGGCTCTATCAGCTGAGCGGCTATCAGCTGTGCAACTCTGTCAGAAGCATGCTTGTGAGGAGAATTGGTAATTGCAACCAATGTCCCTCAAATGTTTCTGCATGTGTACAGGTTTGCCACCTCCTGGTATGAGGCCGCCCTTCCCTATGCCAGGGGGGTCCCAACCTCCTCAGGGTCAGCCACCCCCGCAGCAGCTGGCACCGCCCCCGGGCTATGCAGTGCAAGCTCAGTAACCCCTTGCAAGATGACATACATTTTTTTGCGCCCATCAGAACTCGGCTTTGATATCAAAATCTGCCAGTCTGGCAACATACCTCCGGACATTCACCCGTTCTCAGCAGGATACTGATGTTGCACTGCAACAAATGGCTCTGGTGCACTAGCACAAAGGCATGAAGCATATCTCCATCTGGATGTTTTCTTCAGATCCTGCAGTCCTGCACATCCAGTGACAATGGCATCCATAGGAATGATCCAGCTGGGATCCTGTTGTCCTGGTGACATGCTCGTCCTGTCATGTAGTTTCTACGCTGTTTGCAAGAACTTTCAACAATGCACTATAGGTGACTTGTTAATGTGCACGGAACAATTGACTTGCCTGGTGACTTGTATGCATGAGATGTTGTCCTAAGCATGGTTGAAACGCTGAGTTGTGCTGATTTCCACAGCCACAATGAGCTTGTCAGTAAAACAATCTTTAAGCATCCTGCTATTACTTCCACAGTCTGAAGTCGAGTTGCGCACTAGCCAGACTTGGCATCTGGGCCAGCTTTGCTCGAAGGTTGTCATCATGATACTGATCTTTGCTTGGAAATTCCATTCGATGTTGAGCATGCTGAAGCGTATTGTAGAATACGTTGTGGGGTGTATTTGCTCATTGCAGACATTGTTCCAAATCATGTAAATGTTGGAGAGTGTCAGGCCCTGCGCAGCATGCTTGCAATGGACTCATGTAGTGAGATAGCTAGTCTTCTCAATGCAGATTGACCCCTTCATGGCAAAGAATTACCGATACCGAGTACTTATGTTCTGCATGCGTGTAAGCTACAATAGCCTGACCACACAGGCTACATGTGTATGTGTTTATGCACGTGGTCTTAAACAGTGTGACGTTACATGTTCGTGTACAAGAAAGCTGGACTTCTTGCAATGTCGTTCCACCGCCTTGAAACTTGTGGAAACGCTTGCAATGCCACAACAGCTGCCTAAGTCTGAAACAAACTCAAACCAAAGTTTCCGTAAGCGTGCACAATATATCAAGACAAAGCCCTGCTGCCACTAGTACAGAAAGCAGGCACACATCTTGCATGAAATGGATGCAAGACAAGCTTCAAACGAATGAGAACATGGAAAAGCTTCAGAGAGCGGCATACACATGGGCAACAGAAAAACCTTTGTTAGCTAGCTTGAAACAGCAGCATGGGGCTTCAGAAACAAACCAGGCATCAAAGGATTTCTCAGATCATTGGGAACAGCATCATTCATAGCCCTCTTTATTGGCTGTTCACCAATCTATTTACACTTGAACCCTGCTAAGACATGACATTTACCATGGTACAACATGCTTAAGGAAGGCTTGTATGCCTGCCCAAGTACAGCATGTCTGAACTCTAAACTATACAAGACATAAATCAACCATCTTCAGCATACACCCCTTGATCGTAGGCAGTATTATGTGTGTAGCAGAAGTCTTGTTGCAGCTTGCTTCCTGGGATTTTGTAATGAAATGAAGGTTGATATGTGCCACTGTGAGCTGTCTGACATGATCTGGCATTGCATTTGCCACTGAAGAACCTGATGCTTTGTGGCCAGAGGTCGCCATTGTCATCATCATCGCCCAAGCAGGCTGCATCATACAGGAGGCTCATGATCTAGCCACAATTGACCACAGCATTTGACCACAATGGAAGTCCCCAATGGACCCCAATGGAAGCCCCCGAAGATGGCCACAGCTGCACAGGCTCAGCCAGCTGTGGCCATCTCAGCTGAGGTGTCGCTCAGGTCGGCAACTGTACAGGAGGCTGCAGCTGTGTTACCATCTCCTGCAGCTGTGGTGCTGTGTTGTGTCAGCACTGGATTGCACCTGGCTCCAATGCTGCTGCTAAAAGGGGCCATCTGCAAAAGCAAACACACCAGTTGATATGACTACTTTGAAGAGAGACAAGACTTGCCCCCGCACGTACCTAGCTCATCATGAGCTGGAAAGGGAGTTTATAATTATTATTTGTATTATCTAATTGATACGTGTGCTCTACTGAAGGCATGTACTGCAGCCTGAGCTGCAAGCAGACTGTCTTGATAATTTAGTATGAGCAAAGCTGAGAATCTGCATATACACGTCATGTGGTGACTTGCAGGATAGCCACAAATGAAAGGAGATGCTGAACAGATGGGGCTGCAGAAGCAGCATCTGCAAGTACATGCATGGTCTACAGGACCATCTACGTCAAGCACTTATGACCTAGCCTGGTCTTGCAAGCTGTCTGTAGCTTGCCAATATTCAGTGAAATCTGACCAAAAGCCAAGTCAGCAGCTCATGCCCAAACCATCGTCACATACAGTAAATAGAGCCTGGGAAGAGCAGCATGGTGCAAACACAAACGCCTGGTTGCTGATGCTGAGCAAATCCCGTTGCGATGCAAAGACATCACCAATCAAGCAGAAGCAGCAAAAGCAAACAAGTACATGGATTTGCACATGGATTGTAAGACTACAAACAATGCAGAGACTGTCAGCTGGAGTGCAACAGCTCGCGGCTGCTGCCATTGCTCAAATCATACCAACATCAAAAGCATAGAGCCAAACTCTGCTGCTTGTCGTGTTGGTGGCCTGCAATGGAGCATACCGTATAGTTGGAGGGGAAGAAGGTGGCAGGGGTAGGGAAGTCTGTCTTGATGATCTGAGCCCCAGCAGAAACAAGAGCATCCCTCCTGGCGGTGAAATTATATCTGGCTTCATTGCAGTCCTCATCTGTGAAGCTGATGGTCATGTAGCCGGCTTCAACTACCTCCAAAGTCCGTTTGTGAGACTGTGCCGCCTGTGGCAACCAATGGCTAGGGTCAGCTTCACAGCCATACATCAGTCGAGCAGTATTTAGAATGTATGCAGGATGTATTTAGGATCTATTTAGGATCCATTCAGGATCAAAGCAACCTATGGTCAGAAGGCGCTTGACTCATTGACATGGCACCTTAAAATCATGCCGGCAGCCTGCAAATGCAAATGCCATCATGCAGACATGGTCTGTGTACCAGAGCAGGAATTTCCTGGGTTGCCTGGACTGTCAAACACATAGATGCATCTGCCAAGATGTGATGCTCTGTTGAAATGCCCAAGTCATCAACAGGCGAAACCAAGTACAGTACGGACTCAAGGACTGCTGTCTTTTGCTGCAGATGCAGTGGTACAGTGTGTACTCAAGCAATGCTGCACATGCAGTGGTACAGTATGTACTCAAGCAATGCTGTCTTTTGCTGCACATGCAGTGGTAACGTATGTACGCAAGCAATGCTGTCTTTTGCTGCACATGCAGTGTTGCAAGCCTGCACACTTCTGTCAAATCCAGCTGAAGTCAGCACTCACTCTAGTGGTGAAAGAACGTAGTTCGCTAGCCTTCACAGGCGCGCTCCACGACAAGCTATCATACGTCTGTATGAAGACACCAGCAGGGTCTGTAACAGTCTGCCCACCACTATCGCCAGAATTACCGTCCACAGAGCTCACGAAACACAGCGCGCCTTCCAAGTTCGGGTGAAGGGCCAGGTAGTCAGTGAAGCTCTCGGGTGTCCAGACGAAGAAGAGCCGGCCCCATAAGGTATCCAGTGCCGGCCAGCCTGGCCCACTGCAGAGTGCAAACAGGAAACTCAAATGTTCAAATATTCAAAAATAAACGGTATAATGATCTCATCAAGAATGCTATTTCTTTGAGTTTTGACTTTTTCTGAGGAGATCAGCTGCTGCAGGAATTGCCAGGAACTCAGGCAGCCACTGAAGCTGTCAATCGCCATTGCGAGCCTTGTCTGCTTCACAGCACATGCTTGATGTCAGCTGCCATGTCAATGTATCTTGGACACAACAGGTGCAGAATGATGACAGGGATTCCTCCCTCAACTGAGAGATTGTGAACATGGTTTGAGCGTGACAGCTGGTAAAGGAGACACTATGTGAAAGCTTGCAACTGAAAAGCTTGCAATGATGCTCAACACAAAGCAGCAGCAACAAGCAACACAGCCTAATGCTTGCAGTAGTGCTCCACTGCAGCACATACTGCAATGCTCAAACTACTACTGATACAGCAGAGTGAACCTAGGCAGCCTGGTATAATACTTGGCGTGCCATGAAATTGACGCCGAGAGGTGTATTTTCTCTTTTCTTTTCTACAACAGTGTGGAGCTGAAGAAGCATACCTAGAGTTGGTAAGCACAGCATCTGACAGGGTTGAGTAGTTGCCCCTGACTTCATCAGGGGTGACGATCTCAGTCATGTTGAAGAACTGCAGCACTTCTGCCTCGATCTGATCATAGCTTGCATCATCAAAGACAGGTACTGTGATATACCTGCAACACAAGCATGGCAGGCTGAAGTCACACTTGTGGCACCACTCAGCGTCGTCCACTCAAGTATGGCACTGATACTGAAAAGAGCCAAAACATTTGCATCACATACACCTGGTTTGGTGATCAGGGCAGCTTGTACAGATACAGTGCGCTGACCACGGCAGCTCAAGTTGGGCTGTTTGATCAAGGTATGCTGAGCATCTAGCTATGTTGTTTCTATCATTGTCCACTCAAGTATGAGACTGTTTGGCAGCAGCAGCAGCAGCAGCAGCAGCAGCAGCAGTATGCATGTGTTGGCTGTAAGCCAGTAGATACATTTCGATCAAGCAGGGTGTTGCCTGTAGCCATGCATACCTGACACTCAGGAAAATTGCGTCTTGAGACATACTATGAGAGCAGAATGCTTAGTCTTGCTCACCCTAGATCATGTCAAAATTGTGGAGTGGACAGGCACGAAACAACAAAGCTAGATGCTCAGCATACTTTGATCAAACAGCCCAACTCAAGCTGCCGTGCTGGCGCTCACTACACTTGTACATGCAGCTCTGATCACCAAGTCAGGGGTGAGTTATGCAACTGGATTGGAGAAAAGTCAAAACAGAGATGAGAAAGGGAGGCAGCATAAAAATGTCCCGCACATCCCGCGCATACCTAGCTCATGATGAGCTAGATAAAGCGAATTTGTTTATGATTATTGTTGTTGTTACTATTATTGTTGTTATTACAAAAAAATGACTCACGTGTCAGGGCCGGGCGTGGATGATGTCTGCATCACAGCAGACAGCAGGTTGCTCCCCTCATCGCCTAGGAACTCCGCCAGCCCAGAAACCTTCTGGTTGAGGAAAATGGTTAAGGGGAAATGCCCTGGGTTGGCTGTGTGCCAGCCTGCTATAAGCCCCAGGCAGTTGGAGAAATTGAAGCAGGAAGAGCCAAAATCGACATCAGGCTCATGCAGAACCTGGACAGGACCATATGCAGATGTCAATTCACACAAATGACAGCAATAAGGAAGTCCTGCAGAATACCCACATGGAATGCAATACATAGAGACCGACAAAGAAACCTCCTCTGGTGAACTTCTCAATGGTCATTGTGTTTGTGATTGTTGTACCTGATCAAAGTGATTGACACCCATCTGACGAGGTAGGGTCACATCAGCAACTCAGCATGCACAGTGGAGCTGCAGAGGACTCCTTGTCTTTGCATGCAGAACTTACATGTATTCAACGTGCCAATCATTGCACTGCACTGCACACTATGGTGCCATGACATGTAAGCAAGCTTGCATGATGCATATCGTTGCGTTTGCAGACTTCTGCCAACAAGTTGCTTCCACAATAACATCTTGCAAACATTCCAATGAGATCTTGCAAAGATTCCAACCAACACTTGATGTGCTGCCAAATGCATGCATCACAGCAAATCTTATGGACCTGCATGGAAGGCTGCAGCTTACCTTGAAACCTGCTGGTTGGAGGGCAGAGTTGTTCATCCAGCCATCAGTGCCAGCTAATCTCAGCAGGACAGACTGGTCATATGTTCCTCCAGTTGGGTCTGGGAACAAGTCAATCTCCAAACTTCTGAGGCCTGTAATGGCACAACAGCCAATCAATACTAGCTTGCAGCAGGGAATTGCTAAACGCATTGGGTATCGACCGGTTCGGGGAGCGCAGAAGTTAAAGTGCAGCTGCACCAGGTACTCATACACATACAGCACTTCAATGTCTCAAGCAACCTGAAGGCGTTTTGCGCATTTGATATCCATGGCCAGAACTAGTACTGTAATGAGTAGCACAGTAACGAGCATGCATCACATATGTTAAGAGGGACATCATTCATGCTGCAGACACTCACAGGCTGTCTGATCAACTGCTGAGACAAGCATGCACGCAAGTGAAGGCACCATGTCAAGTGCTTGCCTAGTTCTAATTGCTCATAGAAATTAAGGTGTGAATATTGGGTTGTGTTGACTGCTGACTGAGCATACGACGCTGCTACAGCGTCAACGAGAGGATTGTAAGCAAGGTTCTGAATTTCCTCCGGTGGAGCTTGATGATAGCTGTTGTGTGTTCCGACGACCTGAAGCAAAGATCCAGCACGAACACTGTGTAGTCTCGAGCTGCAACGGGACAGGCGGGGGTAGATCCGACGTGCAGATTGCTCACAGAGAGTGCGATGGTACCTGTGCCTCATTCAAGCGCAGCGACGCGCACATCGCCGCCGGAACGAGTCCGACAAACAGGCATATTACGGCACCAATAAACGAGCCGTTTCTCTCATCTGTGCATCCCGACATGCTGCTGAACACTCGATGGCTTCTACTGGTCCACTAAGGCCCAAGCAAAACTAGTTCACGTGGCCAGTCGCGTGCAAGCACGAGTCGCAAACACCTAGGTCAGCAGGGCATGCTGCCTCGCCTGCGTCCAGGACAGCAGCACGAAGCCTCGATTGTGCCTTGAAGCCAACCTAGCAAATCAGGGCCGTATTCAAAGAGTTATGACGGCTGACGATGACGCCTCGACCGACCGGTTTACCGGGGACCACCTGTCCGAAGCGCAGCAAAAGGACGACACTTTACTCTATTGCGTACATCTTCAGCCTTGCTCGTGCTGCATTACAAATCATATTGACGTGATCTATACGTCATCACATCTGAAGCAAGTGGCAGTCCACAATGCCCTCTACGACTTCTTGCACATTTAGGCTTTTGTACGAGCCCACGTGAACAGGAGAGAGAGATTAACATGCTTGGCGTACACCTGTAATACTCGCTCCCTCTCTCTCCCTCACACGAGCTTTTCCGTGGGTGCACGCACTTGCAAAGCAAATGCAAGCATGTATGTGCCTGCTGCTGTCTAGCCGCATTGACAGCTTTTGCGACTGGGCAGGCAGATGCCATGCAGCGCTGCGCTAGCAACCGCTGCGCAGAGAATGCCATGCAGTATCTGCATGCACAGAGATTTATTCAGGGTGTAGCTCTTAAGCATGCAAAAAATACATGACATTGCGCCCTGGGTGTGTATATAGCTGCACATGCTGCTTGTTTGCTCTTGTGAGACATGCTGATGAGTCCATGCTCAAATATCTGTTGTATCACTGCCTGGCGGCATCACATACTGGAAGCATTGTGTCTAGCTGCAATAGCTGCAAGAACTTCACACCAGGCGTGGCATGTTTGGTGACTCAAGGTAGCACAGTCTCTTCTGGTGTGCCCTTCAGGGCAAATGCAGGCCTCACAAACTTCTTGACAGGCTCCCTGATGTCTGAGCTACCACCTGTCACATATGATGTATTGCTCTGGTTCACTGGGGATGATCCAGTGTGCACTGAGGGCCAACTGCAAGGCTGCTGGCATCATGCAGCTAGGTGCATTGAACACAGATCATTTGCGCATGTCCTGTCTTTGTAGCACAAGGATGCCCTCATGTGTGATGCAATGTTGATGCAACGTTCAATGCAATGATTGATGCAGACCCATGTGGTGGCATGCCAAGGCGTTCATGCACACGTGTTTCTTCCAAACTCAGCTTTCTCAGAAATTTCCCAGTTAGTGTATGTTGACTTACAAACCTTAAAGTTCTGACTCTGCTTAGGCAGGCGAGGAGCCAGACTCAAAGCAGAGGAGGCTGAACCTGCTGAAGGCTGTTGAAGGGGATGACTGGAGCGCTGTCATCAATCCCCAGACCCAACACTCAATTGAAGGTATGCTTGTTGCTCTTGTCACTCATGCACACTAGGTATATTAGTGGACCGGTTGAGTCCTGCTGCTTTGCCTAGCTTGCAGCCCTACCATAGCATCACTCCTCACTATGGAAGCTGCCATTGAGCACTGTTGTCATAATACAGCTAAGTGCATTGAACGCAAGTCAGTTGTGCCAGTCCTTCTGTGTGGCACAAGGGTTGCCCTCATGTGTGATGCAACATCTGGCATGCAAGTATGGTGATGCAAATGCTCGTGAGTGTCACTTGTGAAGATTTGAGCTGTTTCAGTTCTTGTGATCTGAAGTCTGCATTGTGCATCATGCCACATCATATGTATCTGAAATTGACGAGTTGATGCAATTGAGCTGAGTCCAAATCCTGCACAAGCAATGCAGTGTAGCGTACCCTGTTCATCATCTGGGCAGGTCTTGTCATGCAGATGGTCTGACTCCAGAGTCCTCCACCAGTGAGTCGGATACTGTGCTCAGATCAGCACACCTAGAGCAAGATGAGGCCATCAGGCAAGACAACCGCCAGAAGGCACAGCAGCAAAAGGCAACCACTGGATACAGTGGGCAAGTCAGTGGTCCAAATGGGCAAGCCAGTCCCATTGTTGCAGAGCTGCAAAGGGAAAGTGATGAGGCCAACAGGCAAGTCAGCCAATAGGCAAGTCAGCCTTCAAAAGGCTCAGGATGAGGGCAGCAGGGAGGAAAGCTCACAGAGGGCCCAGGCTGTTGTCAGCCCTTTCACCTTCCGTGCACAGGGAGATAGGTGCGCTGCAAACTCAAGTCTGCAATCACTCCTCAGCATATAATGCCGTGCAAGCAAGTAGCAACGACACTTAACCAAACATAGGCAAATAGGTGCGCTGCAAACTCATGTCTGCAATCACTCCTCAGCAAATCATGCCGTGCCAGCAAGTAGCAACGACACTTCACAAAACCTTTTCACACCATGTCTAGCAGACAAGGCACTGGGCTTTAGCAAAACTTGCACATGATTTGCAACAATCATGCCAATTCTGAAAACAGCACAAGTTGGTTCGGGTTTGTAATTTTGAATGAAAAGGCACTGAGCATTCTGAACACGTGTCATGCTGCAAGCAGTGAGCACAGCACCATGTTGCTTTACGGGTAGCAGCCATGACTACGACGATGATGAGGAGCTACCACCTCTGAGCCCCTACTTGGTGGACAAGGCACTGGATGAGGTGCGGCCCTACTTGATAGCTGATGGAGGGAATGTGGAGATGGCTGCAGTGCAAGGAGCCTGTGGCACTTGCCCCTTGTCCACAGCCACCATGAAGAATCTTAACATCTGATGGGCATCGAGAGATCTCTCAGGGTGAGTCATAATGTGACGTAAGCTGACCTGTCAGGTCAGGTCTCAACACTCAAGAGCACAACACACACTGTCGTGCTCTTGAGTGTGCCATGGCTTGTGGTTGTTCTGCAAGAATTTTGTGTTTTGATGGATACTCAGCAGAATTGCGGCGCTTGTGAAAGAGGTTTGCATCACGAAAGGTGGCAAAGCTTGTACAATGACTTGCTGGCAGTGTTGCTGATCTGCATATGTCATGTTTAAAGCATACATTTCTGACAGCGACGTGTGCTAACCAGCAACTGGACTTCGAAAAAGCGCACATAAATGCTGTTGACATGGATCAACAGCCGATCTCTACTGAGTTCTCGTTTCAAACATGTCTGTGTGTCATGCAGGCAACTCTTGTTGAGGAGCTGCTTGAGGTGCAGCAAGTCAACCAGATCAACACATCAGCGTCTGTTGGTTTACTGAACAGTCACCTTGACTTGCTGAGACCTGCAATCCAAGGCTATGGTGGTAGTGTTGAGGTGCTTGCTGTGGATGATGGCATCTGTCAAGTTACAAAGGCCCTGCGACTTTAACATGTTGGCATGAGCATTCGGGCAGCTATCCAGGACAAGTTCCCAGACATTAAGGTTGTTGAACTGCTTTAGGCACTTGTGTACCTATTGCAATTTTGATAGGCAGTAGTTCACACAACTCGCATGGTTGAGTTGACACAGGCAGACTGTTTCTGAGTCGTCTGTGGATAGTTGCTGCAAGAGTTACATCTTGCAGGCATCAGTTCCGCAGCTGCCCATATGGGCATTCAGGCAGCCATCAAGGACAAGTTTCCGGACATCAGGGTTGTTGAACTGTCTTAGGCTTTTGTGTCAATTGCAAATTTGATGGGCAGTAGTATACATAACACAAATGGTTAGTTGGCATTTCTAAGTTGACTGTTGGTCGCTGCTGTGAGACTTACATCTTAGCAGCGTGAGCTCGTCATATTGGCCCTTGGCATGAGCAACCTTGTTTGTACTTTGCACTAGCTGTCAGACGCAAATGCATTCCAGCGAGACAGACACTTGCCAGAAATGAGGAGTTGCAGCTTTACCAGAGACTGGTGTGCTTTCGAATAGTACGGTACATGGACAATGCAACCAATTACAATCATTTTGACTAGCCAGTTACAAGATAGCCCATGCCATATGGCATCTAGCTGAATATGATTTGGAATCAGTACCATGACCTACTTCAAGCGTGCACATCAGCTATGTGTTGACGAGACCTTACAACCTTCACAACCGGGCACTGCACTCAACTGTAGACACAAGCAAGTGTCCACACAAAACAAATGTGAGTGCATGTATCTGAGTCCAGAGTAGCAAACTGTCTGGTGATACCACAGACAATCTTGAAACACTGGATATGTGGAAAGCAAGCAAATTCTTCAAGCTGTTATAAAAGAAACACATATACTGCTATTGCACTGTAAACATGATTCATCTTGTACTCAATCACAAACTTTCTCAACACACAGCAGCATCAGGCAATATAAACAGCAGGCGTACAAAGTAGTACACTCTGACGTTTGACACAAAAGACCCAAAAATCTAGTTTGAATGGCTCATGATCTTGGCGGGTACAGGGTCACGGTGGCAAGGCGAGGGTACACATGTCTGATGTGTTGCAGTGGTGGTTGCATGTCAGCATCGCTGCCACCAAATTTGATCTTCAGTTCACTAACTTGCACATCTTGCTCAGGCTGTCTGAGCACCTCTTGCACATTATCAGAAGACAGACCCAGCCACTTGGTAATGGCCTTGCCATGCAGTGACCTGACAGTCAACGTCAGCTCATCAAGTAATGGCCATGCCCCTTTGAACAACTCATCTAGAGCTGTGTCCTCAAGCTCATTGCCTTGAAGATTCAACTTTTCCAGCAAAGGCCACTTGCCCTGTGCCAGGTACGAAATGGCCGCACTGCTTAACCCAGTATCCCACAAAAGCAGTTTCCGCAATCTTGGGCACTCTGACGTTGTCAGTTGCAAGATGACTGCAGCATCCAGCTGAACAAAATTCAACACAAGAAGCTCGATTTGATTCACTCCTGTGTGCAGGAGATTTGTCACCATCTGTGTCTCAACTTGCTGATTTGTCAGGTTCAATCCTACGATTGAAGACCAATCTAGTGTTGCAGAGCTGCTGGATGAAGTCTGTTTTAAATCAGCTTCTAAGACCATCAAGCTCAAGGTATTGCTGATTTCAGACAAAAGTTGTATCTCCAGCTCCTTCCCCTTTTGGTTTAATGGCAGGCTCACATTGAGCAGGTTCAAGACAGCAAGGTGAGGTCAACGTGCCTGGGACAACAGTGAAAGTACGCCCAAGTCCATTGGCATTTCAACAGATGACAACACGGTCAATGTTGGCCAGCTGGCTGCCAGTAACTCCTGCACAACTGCCCTTGTCAGCTTGGCACGCCAGAGGTACAGTCCCACCAAGGATGGCCAGTCTCCCTTGGCAATCTCTGCCGCACTAGCTGCGTTGAGCTCAATGCCCCTGAGCTGTAACTGCCATCTGCTCAGCATGCTGGCCTTGGCAAGCACTGAAGCAGCAGCAACTGTCATGTCACAGGTGACATGTATAGTTTGTATCCTGTGGCTGTCCTGGTCTGCTAATGTCCACTTCGCCAGCCGAGGCCAAGTGCAGCTGATAAGGTCACTGGCATAATTGGAGTTACTGATCGTGATGCTTATAACATGATTGTGAATCGGACTGCGATGAACTGTGTTGGTTGCTATCAAGGCTGCAAGGCACTCTGTAGGCATCAGCTCCAGCAACCTTGGAACCTGATGGATGAGGTCTGACAGGGACATCAGCGCACACTCCGAATGCGGTCTGCATACAGCAAAGTAAGCTTCAATCAGCTCCTTTGACAGCAGATTTGCACAAGCACTCAACACAAAGCCCTTTCACTGCTTCGGAGACCTCAGTCGCAATCATGTGGCAGACTCATTCTCTGAGAACTTACACTAGCATACTTTCGCCGCCGGTGTCGTCCTCACAGCAGTGATACAAGCTCAGTGGGAGTATGATCTGAAACACACCAGGAGGCGAAACAAGCAAGCGGGAAGAACGAGGTCTGACGGGTCCGAAAAGCTGCTGGAACTGCTGTTTGATAAGCAGCACAACGAAAAAAAGGATTGTTCAAAGCATTGATGAAGTGCGTCAGGAACGCTACTTTTCTGACCATGTCTGAAAGGACATCAATACAGACTTGTTTATTCAAACTCAGCATTCTCAAAAGTTTCCTTGAAATTGCATGCTGACTCCTTTAACGAGTCTTAACAACAGGGCGTGTAAACCGCTTTCCTGTCCTTGGATCAAGTTTCGCTTCTGTGCAGGTACTTTGCATTCTTCAGCTTGCGTGGCATTGCTGAGTGGGCCATGCATGTGGCAAGCTATTTGCCACGGGTGTAGGTCTTGCAGAGGCAGCAGGCAGCAGAACTGGAAGCGCCCATGGTTGAGCAATTAGGCGTGCTGAAAGGCATGGACAGGCCAAAAGCTTAGTCTTCCAGTCTCAACTGGTACAGGTGAGCAGTTCGATTGGTGACCTGCGCAGTATGCAACGTCTGCTGGTACTCTGACATATACACACATCCAGGGCATGATGTCAGTGCTTGCCGCCGCTGCTTGCTCTTATGAACTCAAAACAGTCCATGTTCTGCCCATATACATGTTCTGTCCCTGCTGGAAAGCATCGCATCGCATCCAGTAAGTATTATGTCTAGCTGCTTGACACTTAAACCAGGTGTGCCATCATTGGTAGCTAAGTCTCCTCTCGTGTGCCCTTCAGGCCAAATGCAGGCCTCACAAATTTCCTGTCAGGCTCCCTGATGACTGAGCTGCCACCTGTCATGTATGCTGTACTGCAACTGTGGTCCAGTGATCCAGTGTGCACTGAGGGCCAAGATAGAACCTCTGGACAGTTTGTCGAGTCTCCTGGCACATTCAGGTGACACGCAATCTATTTTAATATACTCTGCCTGCTGGTATGCTCTGCACTGATGAGATTGCAGTCAATATGTGCGTGTTGCATCAGCATTATTGTGTCTCACTGTTGCTGTTTGCCTCCCAGAGATATGTTCTGTACATATGCAAGCAAGTTGCAACCAAAGCCTTAGTTGACCACTTGTAGGTAGCATACAGCTGCATAGTTGTTCTTGCCTTGACAAGCACCTTCATGGCAATTATCAATACATTCTGAATTAGTTACAGAGTAGACCAATGCTGCAAGCTTCATGCTCTCACTGTCATGTGCAGATGTGATGCAGCTAAATCTGCTTCGTGTTCTGTTGCGTTATAGCTCTGTTTTGCAGGAAATGCAATCATTTGGCAGCATGCGACCCGATGCATTGAAAAGAACCACATGCTATTGTGGTCACTGCAGTGCTGTCGGCCGCAATGTTTCTGCAGCCTTCTTGACTGCATTTTGTCATCCACCCTAAGGATCAGTTGATGCTGAACCTCATGTCTGTTTATGGCTTATTGTGTGCCAGAACAGCGACTTTTCTGTTCTGCTTAGGCAGGCCAAGAGCCAGACTCCACGTTGACAAGGCTGAAATTGTCTCAATGCCTGCTCAATGCATGTTGGACAGGTTTGCAACAGTCATGCACGCTGGTGAACAGACTTGGTATGGTGATGCAGGCAAGGAGCCTGACTCCAAGCAGAGGAGGCTGAACCTGATGAAGGCTGTTGAAGGGGATGACTGGAGCGCTGTCATCCACTTTCAGACCCAACACACAACTGAAGGTTTGCTTGTTGATGATGGCATCCTTAGTGTCTCTTTCGTTGGTTCGCGATGCTGATGTTCAGGCAGCTGCCTGACAAGCCAGCAACCCCACTCTACAGATGTGTCTTGCACTTATGCAAAACATACCCTGAATTGGTTGTGGGTGAGCAAAGGCATGTCATCTGTATGATCTAGATATGTGTGTGGACCTGGTGAGCCCTGCTGCATTGCCTTGCTGCAGCCCTGCAACATTAGGCAAGACAGCCTTCAGAAGGCTCAGCAGCAGCAGGTCCAGGGAGGCCAACAGGCAGGAAAGCTTGCAGAGGGCTCAGGCTGTTGTCAGCCCTTCCATAAGAGCTATCGTGCACAGGCAAATAGGTGTTCTGCAAATTCATGTTTGCAAACTACTCTTCAGAAATTGATGCCATGCAAGTAAGTAGCAACAACAGTCAACAGATCCTCTTTGCTCCCCATCAGGACTGAGTTTTTGGTTCATATAGCCCCCTCATGAGCTCACTGTCTATGTCTGTGTCAGATGGCTCTAATTGTGCGATGTCATTGAGTATAATGCTCTTTTTACCATGCTTTAGAGATGCACGCGCTATCTGTTGACGTAGCTGTCGCATGTGCAGGAATTGATTTGCTACCACAAACATGGTTACGTCCTCCTTTGATTGGTGCTTGTATGGCTGCCCTGTCTTCCAATGATCAGAGGTCTTGAAGCTTATGTGCTCCTGCTCAATGCATCCTAGCTGTCTAATCATGGGGTGAGTGAGCCATTTCCGATATGCATGTCTGCAGATATGTGTTGTTGACATTGACCAACAGCCTGTCTTGACTGAGGTCTTGTCTCAAACATGTGTGTCTCATGCAAGCAACAGTTGGCGAGCAGCAGCTTGAGGTGCAGCAGCTTAACCAGATTGACACATCAGCGTCTGTTGAGTCAGTCAACAGTCACCTTGACATGCTGAGACCCGCAATCCTATGGTGGTAGTGTTGAGGTGCTTGCTGTGGATGATGGCATCTGTGAGGTCAAGTATGAAGGCCCTGCGCCTATTGGCATGGGGATTCAGGCAGCTATCAAGGACAAATTTCCAGACATCAGGGTCGTTGAGTTGCTTTAGGCACTCATCCAATTGCAAATCTGATAGGCAGTACACTGCCAGAAGCCATGAGTGCTCTATTGATCTTAACTACATAGGAACATCTCATACTGTTCCCTTCATATTCTCCCAGCTTCGGCTTCTGGGCTCATGGGCGCCTTTTCCGACTGGTTATCTTGCTTCTGTTATCACACGATGCTGATACACGATGTTGATCATGACGATTGCTCTGCTTTTCATGTGCAGATATGGCCTTTGGGTTAGGGATTTGCTTTTGTTCAGGCCTTTGTTTAGCCTAAACAGCTCAGGCATATGGTGTTGACATGGCGTCTCTATCTGGAGGTCACTGACATTTAGTTTGATACAAATGAATGACATTTGGCAGGGTTGCTGAGGCTCTGCCACGAGCGATCAGACTTGTTGGCTGGCCAAAGCTTGTAACCTTCTTCTTCTTCTTCTTCTTAGCGGTCTTCTCAAATCTTCGGCTGGAAGTTCCTATATTTGAGAAGGCTCTTATAGCCTTCTCAAATGAATCTACGTAGTATACGTAAACACAACACGCATGGTTGAGTTGACATACGCAGACCATTTTTGCACTGGCAGTTGCTGTGAGACTTACATATCAGTGACATCAGCTCCCCTGCTTTCCAGAGAAGACGCCAGAGCTTTTTCATGCCACGGAGTGGCTCTAATTTTAGCCCTTAGTTCGAAACTGACTTGAGCAATCTCAATTAAGCAAATGCATGCCAGCAAAACAGCAAGTTCCCAGACGTGAGGAGCTTGAAGCTATATCAGAGACTGGTGTGCATGGTAGAAGTGGACAATGCATGCACAGTCGCGATAAGTTTGTCTAGCCAGCTGCAAGATAACTCATGCCATATGGCATCTAGCTGAATATGATATGGGATACATACACAACCTACTGCAAGTCTATGCGTGGACGATGTGGTAGTATCGAGTCCTTGAAAACTTTCACAAGCGAGCATTGCACTAAACTGTAGATGCAAGCAAGTGTCCAAAGAGCACAAATGAGTGCACATATCTGCATCCAGAATGCCAAACTGTCTTGCAGTACCAGAGACAATTCTGCGGACGCCAACAGTGGACAAGCAAAGAAAATTTAGAACTGTGGTAAGAATAAGCAAATCCATTGCTATTCATCTGTACACATGATTCATGTTGTTTTCAAGCACACACTTCTTCAGCACACTTCAGCATCAGGCAACATGAACAGCAGGCATCGTGTTCTGGTCAGCGGCTGGTGCAAAATAGTCCATTACGGCGCTTGATAATAAGACCTGAACATCTACACTAGGTTGCTAATGGTTTTGGCGGGCACAGGGTCACAGTGGCAAGGCAAGGGTACACATGCCAAATGTGTTGCAGTGGTGGTTGCACGTCAGCATTGCTGCCGCTGAACTTGACCTGCAATTCACCAACCTGCAAATCTTGCTTAGGCTGTCTGAGTGCCCCTTGCACACTGTCAGAAGACAGACCCAGCCACTTGGTAAGAGCCTTGCCATGCAAAGACCTGACAGTCAGCTTCAGCTCCTCAAGTAATGGCCATTCACCTTTGAACAACTCATCTAGAGCTGTGTCCTCAAGCTCGTTGCCTTCAAGATTCAACCCCCACAGCAGAGGCCACTTGCCCTGTGCCAGATATGAAACGGCCACACTGCTTAACCCGTTATGGTTCAAAACCAATGACAGCAGTCTTGGACACTCTGACATAGTCAGCTGCAGGATGACTGCAGCATCCAGCTGAACATAGTTCAACACAAGAAGCTTAATTTGACTCAATCCTGTGTTCAGGAGCTTTGTCACCATCTGTGTGTCAATTTGCTGGCATGCCAGGCTCAGTGCGGTAAGCGAAGACCAGTCTGTTGTTGCACAGGTGCTGGAAGAAATCTGTTCTGCATCAGCCTTTGGGACCATCCTGCTCAAGGCATTACTCATATATTGTATCTCCTGCTCCTCCATCTCATGGCCCCATAGAGTCAAATTGCACAGATTCAAGACAGCAAGCTGAGGCCAATGTGCTTGGGACAACAGTGAAAGAACGCCCATATCCACTCGCATTTCAAATGATGACAACAAGGTCAATGCTGGCCAGTTGGCTGCCACCAGCTCCTGCACAACTGCCCTTGTCAGCCTGGCACGCCCAACGTACAGTCCCACCAAGAACGGCCAGTCTCCCTTGGCAATCTCTGCCACAACAGCAGCACTGAGCTGAGTGCAATGGAGCTGTAACTGCCATCTGCTCAACATGCTTGCCTTGGCAAGCACTGAAGCAGCAGCAGTTGTTATGTCACAGGTGACACGTATAACTTGTATCCTGTGGCTGTCCTGATCTACTAATGTCCACTTCACCAGCCGAGGCCAACTGCAGCTTATGAGGTCACTGGCGTGACTGGGGTCAGTGATTGTGATGCTTATGACATAGTTGTGAATCTGACTGCGATGAGTTGTGCTGGTTGCTATCAAGACTGCAAGGCACCCTGAAGGCATCATCTCCAGCAACCTTGGGACCTGATGGATGAGGTCTGACAGGGACATCAGCGCACATTCCGAATGCGGGCTGCATACAGCAAAGTAAGCTTAAATCAGCTCCTTTGACAGCAGATTTGCACAAGCACTCAATACAAAGCTGCTTCGGAGACCTCAGTCGCAGTCATGTGGCAGACACATTCTCTGAAAACTTACCCTCGCATAGTTTCGCCGCCGGTGTCGTCCTCACAACAGTGATACAAGCTCAGTGGGAGTATGATCTGAAGCACACCAGGAGGAGCAAGCAAGCGGGAGGACGAGGTCTGACGGGTCCGAAAAGCTGCCGGGGCTGCTGCTTGATAAGCAGCACATCGAAGAAAAGGATTGCTCAAAACATTGCTGAAGTGCGTAAGGAACGCTGAAAGGACATAAATACAGACACATGCACACTTGCTTATTCAAACTCAGCATTCTCAAAATTTTCCTTGGAATTGTGTGCTGACTCCTGTAACGAGTCTCAACAAGAGATCGTGCAAACTGCATTCCTATCCTTGAAACAAATTGTGCTTCTGTGCAAGTACATTGCATTCTTCAGCTTGCGTGGCATTGCTGAGTGGGCCACGCATCTGGCAAGTTATTTGCCAAGGGTGTAGGTCTTGAAGACGCAGCAGGCAGCAGAACTGGAAGCGCCCATGGTTGAGCAATTCGGCATGCTGAAAGGCATGGAAAGGCCAAAAGCTTGGTCTTCCGGTCTCAACCGGTACAGGTGAGCAGTTCAACTGGTAGCCTGCGCAGTGGATAATCTATGCTGGTGCTCTGACGTATACACACGTCCAGGGCGTGATGTCAATGCTTGCCGCTGCTGTTTGCTCTATGAGTCCATGTTCTGCCCAAATTTATGTTCTATCACTGCTTGACAGCATCACGTCCAGTAAGTATTTATGTCTAGCTGCTTGATTCTTAAACCAGGTGTGCCATCATTGGTGACTCAAGGTAGCTAAGTCTCCTCTCATGTGCCCTCTAAGCCAAATGCAGGTCTCACAAATTTCCTGTCAGGCTCCCTGATGACCGAGCTGCCACCTGTCATGTGTGTTGTATTGCAATCGTGGTCCATTGGTGATGATCCAGTGTGCATTGAGGGCCAAGAAAGAACCTCTGGACAGTTTGTCGAGTCTCCTGGCACATTCAGGTGACACGCAATCTATTTTGATATACTCTGCCTGCTGGAATGCCCTGCACTGATGAGATTGCAGTCAATATGTGCGTGTTGCATCAGCATTAATGTGTCTCACTGTTGCTGTTTGTCTTCCTAGAGATATGTTCTGTACAAATGCAAGTTATTTGTAATCAAAGCGTTAGTCAACCACTTGCAGGTAGCATACAGCTGCGTGGTTGTTCTTGCCTTGACAAGCACCTTCATGGCAATTATCTAATTATTCTGAATTAGTCACAGAGTAGACCAATGCTGCAAGCTTCATGCTCTCACGGTCATGTGCAGATGTGATGCAGCTAAGCCTGCCTCGTGTTCTGTTGTGATGGACTTCCTTTTTGCAAGAAATGGCAATGCTCATTTGGTACCATATGACTTCACACCATGTTAGACTGGGTATGTTGATGCAGGCGAGGAGCCTGACTCAAAGCAGAGGAGGCTGAACCTGATCAAGGCTGCTGAAGGGGATGACTGGAGCATTGTTGTTTTCGTCGTTTGCGCAAGTTCTTCTTTGTGGCACAAGGGTTGCCCTCATATATGATATTGCAACATCTGGCATGTAAGCACGGTGATGAAAATGCATGTGATCATTGCTTGAAAAGATGTGGGCTGGCTCAGGTCATGTAATTTGAAACCTGCATTGCACACAAGCCACATCATGTGTACATGCAGGGACATACCTTAACAAGAACTCCTAACAAGAAGGAGCTCAGTAATTTGCTAAAATCATGCATACCTGCTTGGCAGCGTCATCTTACTGGGATGTTTATAGTGGCAAAATCTCAGCAGGAAAAGATGCGAAGCTGACAAGTTGAAGCGAGTGAGCTGAGTCCAAATCCTGCACAAGGAAAAGAGCGTAGCATACCCTGCGATTCAAGGCTATGGTGGTAATGTTGAGGTGCTTGCTGTGATTGATGGTATTTGGGAAGTCAAGTATGAAGGCCCTGCGCCTATTGGCATGAGCATTCAGGCAGCTATCAGGGACAAAGTTCAAGACATCAAGGTCGTTGAATTGCTTCAGGCACTTGTCTATTGCAAATTTGATAGGCAGTTACTGTAGTATTACACAGTATGCATGGTTGAGTTGACACAGGCAGACCATTCCTGAGTTGTCTGTTGTTGCTGTAAGACTTACATCTCAAAGGCATCAGTTTACCAGCTGCGGTCCAGAGCTCTTTCACGCTAGGGAATAGCTCTTACTTTGGCCCTTTAGTTGTGACTTAAGCAAGCTTACTTGTACTTTGCATTTGTCAGCATATTATTGAGCAAATGATGCACTTGTGAGCATAAGCAAATGCATTCCAGCGAGGCAGCAAGTCACCAGGCATGGGGAGGTGGGAGTTGTACTAGATATTGGTGTGCATGCATACATATGTGAATGGAAAATATGGACAAATGCATACAGTCACGATTACATACCTGAGTCGAGAATAGCAAATTCTCTTGGAGTACCCCAGACAACCTTGCGACACTCAGTGCTAACACTGGAAACGTGGAAAGCAAACAAACTCTTCAATTGTTGTGGAAGAAACAACTGTACTGCTATTGCACTGTGAACGTGATGCATCCTGTATTCAATCACAATTTTTCTCCGTACACTGCAGTTGTACACTCCGACGCTCGACAAAAAGGCCTGAAAATCTAGCCTAAATGACTCTTGGTCTTGGCGGGTACAGGGTCACAGTAGCAAGGCAAGGGTACACATGTCTAATGTGTTGCGGTGGTGGTGTCATGTCAGCATTCCTGGCACTGAACTTGACCTCCAATTTGTTCACTTGCACATCTTGCTCAGGCTGTCTGAGCGCCTCTTGCACACTATCAGAAGACAGTCCCAGCCACTTTGCAATGACCTTGCCATGCAGTGACCTAAAAGTCAGTTTCAGCTCCTCAAGTAATGGCCATTCTCCTTTGAACAACTCATCTACAGCTCTGTCCTCAAGCTCATTGCCGTTAAGATCCAACCGCTTTAGCAGAGGCCACTTGCCCTGTGCCAAATATGACACGGCCACACTGCCTAATCCACTATTCATATTGCTCAAAGTCAATATCTGCAGTCTTGGGCACTCTGACTTAGTCAGCTGCAAGATGACTGCAGCATCCAGCTGAACACAAATCAAAACAAGACTCCTAATCCGATTTACACCTGTGTGCAAGAGCCTTGTCACCATCCGTGTATCAATTTGCTGGTGTGCCAGGATCAGTTCGCTGATCGAGGACCAATCTAATGTTGCACTTGTTGCATAGCTGCTGACTGAAATCCGTTCTAGATCAGCTTTCACGGAGATATTGGTCAAGACATTGCTCCAAGCCGATACAAGTTGTATCTCCTGCTCCTTCATATCATGGGCCCTCAGCCTCATATTGAACAAATGCAATTCAGCAAGCTGAGGCCATCGTCCCTGGGACAACAGTGAGAGTATGCCCATGTCCACTGGCATTTCAAACGATGTCAACCTGGTCAATGCTGGCCAGTTGGCTGCCACTAACTCCTGCAGAACTGCCCTTGTCAACTTGGCATGCCAAAAGCACAATCCCGCCAAGGATGGCCAGTCCCCCTTGGCAATCTCTGCCGCAACAGCTGCACTGAGCTGAGTGCCCTCAAGCTGTAACTGCCATCTGCTGAGCATGCTGGCCTTGGCAAGCACTGAAGCAGCAGCAACTGTCAAGTCACAGTGGATTGGTATAGCTTGCATCATGTGGCTGTCTCGGTCTGCCAATGTCCACTTCACCAGCCGAGGCCAATTGCAGCTGATCAGGTCACTGGCATGAGTGGGGTCACTGATTGTGATGCTTGTAACATAGTTGTGAATCTGACTGCGGTGAGTTGTGTTTGTTGCTATCAAGGCTGCAAGGCATTGTGAAGGCATCAGCTCCAGCAACCTTGGGACCTGGTGGATGAGGTCTGACAGGGGCATCAGCACACATCTTGAATGCGGCCTGCATACAGCAAACTTCGTTTAAGTGGCCTGCATAGCATATTATAGCTGATTTGACAGCAGGTTTGCGCAAGCACTCAACACAAAGCCCTGCATTGTTTCAGAGACTTCAGCCGTAAAGATGCGGCAGACAGACCCTCAGAAACACTTACCCTTGCATGAGTCTGCCGCCAGTGCTGCCGTCTCCACAGGAGTATTACAAGCTAGATGGCACTGTGACCTGAAGCACACGATCCTTGTCAACGAGGCGAGACAAGCAAGCGGGGAGGGCGAGTTCTCACGGGTCCGAAAAGGTGAAGAAACTGCTGAAGAAGCAGCACAACGAAAAACAGGCCAGCTCGAGGCCCTGGTGAAGTGCGTCAGAAACACTGCGAAGCGAAGCCATGCTTGCCTGGTCGACTGCCGTGAAAGCTGTTGCTCTGAGCTACTGCTTCTGTCCAGTCACGGCGAAGAGCTGCAATGTTTGTGGACTGAGGGGTCTGCGGACCTGGAAGACCGCATTCACGGGCACAGTCCAGGCTCATTGACATGACTTCGCTCATGAGTCATCTTCTGCATCTTCTAGCTGAGCTTCTGACATCTTCTGCGTAGCCCACTTGCCGTTTTGCAGATACGATATGCCTGCGCGTGCCCCCGCTGGTGATCTATGTCAAGTAACTTTGCGATGGCAACGAGGCTCAGCGCACCCATGCCAGCAACCTGTAACAAGCTATTCTCTTGTTCAAGATCAAGCAGACTTAGACCGCTAAGAGCAAAGGATCCTACACTGTGTTGTGTTGTCACGACTGACAACGCAACTGGTCGACGAAAGCGTCTAAAGGCAAACGGCCTTAAGTTTGTGGTCGACGATCAAGGTGACACAGGGGCAGTGCCGATCGTCCTCCTGCACGGGTTTCCGAGCCGTGCTAACATGTGGCAAATGCAGGTTGTGTGGCTCTTTCTGTTCCACTGTGCAATCAGTGCACGCCGTGACGATCAAAGACAACATTTACGCTTATGACTGCATCGTTTGGTAGATGGCGTTACTCACGCGTCATCGAAACCTGCAGATCCCTGTCTTGGTGCAGGAAGGCTTTCGTGTGGTTGCCCCGGACCTGCGTGGGGCCATCAACGGTGAAAGTGACGCTCCACAAGATGTGCAGGCTTACAACCTCCAAAAGGCGCTGGTCAAGGACGTTGCAGGTGACCACACTGATAACCCTTTGCCCTCATCCAGAACAGAATTGCAGAGGCCTGAGCGGCTTTTCAATCCTCCTTCATTAGCAAACAATTGCCTGCATCCAGTGTGTGATCAGCCAAAGCGCGCTTGTTTTGGAACAAGATCTGAAAGTCTCAGTTTCAATCATGCTAACGATGAATGCTGACTGCAGGTATCATGGATGCATTGGACATTGGCAAGGCTCATATTGTGGGCCATGACTGGGGCTCATCACTGGCCTGGGCCTTTGCTGCCCTCTACCCAGACCGCACCCTCCAACTAGTTACCATGTCAGTAGGCAATCCAAACGGCTATTTCAAGGGTGACCATGCCAATGAGCAGAAGCTGAAATCATGGTATAGAACCCTGGTAGACCAACTCATATGCTGAGATTGTGCTATCATGCATGTGTCTGTCTCTGCATTCCAGGCTAAATTGCTGGAAATTGCTTGTGTCATGCATTCATTCAGAGACTGCCTCTCTGACTGAGTCTTGTAGTAAGCTTAAGACATCAATGCTGACACATGCCAGGGCGTTCATGCACACTTGTTTCATTCAAACTCAGCACTCTCAGAAGACTCCCAGATACTGTATGTTGACTCCCCTGATGAGTCCTATTCACAGGAAAAGTAACCAATTTCCTGTCCTTGGATCAAAATTGCCCCTCTGTGCAGGTACATTGCATTCTTCAGCTTGCGTGGCATTGCTGAGCGGGCCATGGCATCGGGCAAGTTGTTTGCCAAGGGCGTAGGTCTTAAAGAGGCAGCAGAAGTGGAAGCGCCCATGGTGGAGCAGCTGGGCATGCTGAAAGGCATGGACAGGCCAGAAGCTTGGACATCCGGTCTCAACTGGTACAGGTGAGCAGTCCAATTGGTAGACTGCTTAGTAGACAATCTCTGACGTATACACACAGCCAGGGCGTAATGTCAATGCTTGCCGCTGCTTGTTCCCTCTTATGATGCATGTTGATGAGCCCATGTGCTGCTCAAATACTGATTCTGTCACTGCTTGGCAGCATCGCATACAGTAACAATCATTTCTGACTGCATGATTCTTACACCAGGTGTGGCATCATTCGTGACTCAAGGTAGCTGAGTCTCCTCTAATGTGTCCTTCAGGGCAAACACAGGCCTGACCAATTTGCTGACAGGCTCCCTGATGGCTGAGCTGCCACCTGTCACATGTGATGTACTGCAACTGTGGTTTACTGGGGATAATCCAGTGTGCACTGAGGGCCAAGCAAAGACCTCTGGACAGTATGTCAAGTCTCCTGGCACATTCAGGTGACATGCAATGCATTATGGTGTATCTACCAGAGCACGTCAAGACCCTTTAGTGATGCGTACACTGTACCTGCTGGTATGGCCTGCACCGATGCAAATGCTGTCAACATGTGAGTAGTGCAGCAGCGTGATGTGTCTCACTGCGCTGTCTGTTGCTCAGGTATGAGAGGATAGATTCCCCATCTCATTTTGCCCCTTGGACTGATCCAGAGCCGGTCAATGCCAGCATGCTCAACTTCCTCAGAAAGGCATGATACAAGTCTGTAGCAGACGTGTCTCTGTGCACCAACACTGTCTTGGGCATCCTCAGTACTGCTACAGCATCCCAGCCAGATTGTCCATCTGATGTCACATCTGTCAGCATGTCACGGCAGACTGCCAGACTGCCGCTCAGCTGGCTATGGCCGCAGTTGAACTTACCAGCCGATTGTACCTTTTTTTTGGATGTGCATAGACCCTATCAAATTGTGTCTCTGATCTTGACAAACCCTGTCAGGCCATGTATTCTTTCTGGTTGACTTACTGTGTACCCTGTTGAAGTAAGTGTGTATGTTGCAAGGTTGCTGTCATTTCCTGGGTGACATATGTACCAACATTGTACCATATTATGCCAGTTGCTGCCCAAAGCAATTCTCAAGAGAAGTTCGTTTTGATAAGCTTTAACACCAAGCCTTGAGACCCTGCTGGTGGACGAAACACCTTTGCGGTCTTGCATGCACATATCATGCTCATTTCTTCAAGAGTGCATCGACTGTACGAGACTACATCATACCAGTCAGCGCTTGCATCAACATTGCAGTTGCAACTGACATGGCCAACATGTATAACAGACCGCACAATGCCTTCTGCTCGTCAACATGACTTGCAACAAGTACTGAAGCTGTGCAGCTAGTGTTTGAGCATGATCATTTAAAAGTGTATGCTCAACAGTGCCCTTGGCCTCTGGTCTTGCTCTTTGTTCTGGATGCTGGTCCGTCACAATTAGCCAAAATCCTGTCAGCCGCAAGTACAAAAACTGAGTCAGCCGTAAGTACAAGAGCTGCACCAAGTACAACGGCTATGTTGTGCTGACCCCTGACAGAGAACCAAGAAAGGCACTGCTTCACACTTCATGCATGGCTATATATCACTGCAGTGCGTGTTACGCATGCATGCAATGACACTGAGCACAGAAGCCTGCTCAGTCTCCACATAATCGCTGTTGTCAGCTTTGAGCAAGGCACAACAGCGCTCAAGCAACCAGATGATTTGGCAGGGAACACTGCAATGAGGTCAGGACAAAGCTACAAGATGCAATGTGCATGACTGCTACATAGGCAACATCATGACAATGGGAGAAGCATAGATGACTGCGCACCTGGACGAAGCTGCATCATCAGAAAGGTTGGGCAGGGAGCCACACAGCTTTCCTGAAGCATCATTCATGCCATCAGCCACTGCTGCCAAAACAGCAATCACAACAAAACTCTACACAAGCGAGCTATCCAGGGCCATGCAAATTGTATACTCTACAGAAGCACCTTGCGTATAGTTATATCACTGCAGGATCAGAGAGGCAGGGCAACGGGCAACGGGCAATGGCCCCACCATGAGTAAGGTTGAGGTGATGATTAGGGTTTAGGGTTGATGCAAAGGTTTGCTGCAGGCAAAGTGCCTCTGCTTGCATTTGCTTGATGTGCTGACCTGTGGTGCTGTCTGCATCTCGCTTACGCTTGGCAGACTTGGGCAACATCCTTTGCCGCTTCTTAGCCCCTGCATAGCTGCCACCCCTCCGCTTTGAACCTGCAGCCACGCACACAAGCTTGTTTTCCCTGTCAGCACTTGATTGGCTTGGTGTGGTCGACCCCGGCCTGTTGTAAGCCAACTTCTGAGCTGCTAAGTCACACACAGCTCACCTGTTTGTCAGTCGATACAAAGTTCACTCGACTCTTATATTGACCATCTGATCTCTCAGACTGCATGCTGAACAGGCGCAGGCTAGAGTGGAAAGCCACCTTTGAAGCAAGCTAAGCAGAATGTTGACAAAGTCGCTTGACATTGAGTCTGCCAGTGTGTACGCCTTTTTGTCTGCAGGGCAGACTGCTTAGCAGTGACGTCAATACTGTTGCAAAATAAACGATCAGGATCAGGATCCCATTCAACATAAGCATTGCTATAAACAACATGTACATGTAGACAAGGATGCAATGTGTGCTAATGGTCGTTTGAGACTCTCTGACACATGCTGATGCATATCATCATCAAAGATATGCAAATATGCAATCAAAAACAACAAAACAAAGCAAATTTGGAGGGAAAATGTATGCACAGCCAGCAACATATTGACAATTTGTTATGACATGAAGAATGCGAGGTGTTACCAGGCTTTGCTCTTTTCTCAGCTCTGGGCTTGACATGCCTGGCTTTGGTGAGAAGCTCCAGGACTGCTTTCACGGCATCTGCCATGTCATGCAGACCCTGCAGAGTATACGGAATGCAGGTGAGCATCTATTGTATGGCGTTGTTGCCAATGGTCAGAGGCAAGCTGCTCATCTGGCATGATTCAAGCCTTGCATGCATCTAATTCAGAGGCAGCCTTTGTGGTTACTCAAAGCTGAGACATACAGGATGACACAAGATTTGACAGCTGTGATGTGCCGTGAAGCTTGATTCATGCGTATCAATCAAGCGTGAGACAAGCGCTTTGTTCAATGATTTTTCAAACGCATTTCTTCCCTTACAGTCAGGTACCTTCAGTCCCTGCATGAGTCCCTGTTTAGCAGCCAGTATATGTACAGTGTGAGACATGCATGTGCTGTCACATTGATGACCTGTTCAGGTGGAATGTCATGACCTACCTGCACATCTGACAGCGTACAGACGGTGTGAGACATGTATGTGCTGTCACATTGATGATCTGTCTGGGTGGAGTGTTATGAGTCACCTGGACATCTGACAGCTTTGGCGTGTCCTCCTTCTGCTTGCTTGTGCTCGGCTCAGATGACTCACTGGTCTTGAGCTGAGGCTTGTTGCTCCACCTGAGTAAGCTGCCCAAGAAACTGCATATGCTCCTTGTCTGGCCAGTGGTTGCATGCAGCCCGTTGCTGCTCTTCTTCTGTGTGGCTCCATCCTCCTTGTCATCATCATCATCAGCAGCAGCATCATCATGGACAACCTCTTCTTCCTCTTTTGCGTCCACAACAGCGCCTGCGCAAGCAAATTACTAATGATGTCAAATCTAGATATGACTGAATGTGCCCATGACTTCTTCCTCTTTTGCGTCCATAACAGTGCCTGCGCAAGCAGATTACTAACGATGACAAATGTACACATGACTCAATCTGCCTATGACTGCTGGGAATATGCAAGTCGGCAATGCTGAAATCTGCATGCTGGCAACATCCATGATATTGTCTGTCAGAGCTGATAGGATAGTGCTGGGACTTTCATGGATCGCATTGGGACAACCTGCAACTTGACCCAGTAGAGCCAAAGATTTGCTGATGGTAGACAGCAGACCAAGCGCAGGCACAATGTTGCACTGGCACATTACAGCACAGATGAATAGATGCATGCATACATGCATATCTGCACAAGCATTGCATCTCCTGCATAGCAAAGGCAACACAGATGATGGTGCAATACAAGGCAATGGTCTGCTGTCACAGGCACCCATCATCTAACTTTACCATTCACCATAGATATAAGGTACATGCATAACACACTGTAACATTACACAGTGAAGCGTACACTCCTGTGCTTGAAGCGGTACCGCTGAAATTGTCAGCTTTTATAGGGATGACATTTGGGTTGGTGGGTACTTTGGATCAAATGCCCTGGGATGGGGGTCTCGGTCCCAGCTAATGCTGGTGGACAGGCACAGTGATACACCGCTAATGTGCTCGCATCTTGTCACAACATATCTCACAGACGTGACAGACCAGGAAGGATGTGTCGCAAGGAACTTACATGACTCAGCAATGAGGTTGATATCCATTTTGTCAACTTCACGCTTTGGCGCTTCATTGCCGGACGCAGGCTTGTCATCAGCTTCCTCAGCAGCTGCTGCGTGTGTCACAGCTGAGTGTGAATCAAGTGCTGCCTGCAGCTGTTGGCATGCCTGCTCTATTTGGAGGAGCAGGAAGCGCAGGGCCTCCTCAAAAGCCTGGTGGCCCAGCCAGGCCTTCCTCAGCTCTACCTGCACAGACAAGCAGTGAGAGTGTAAGATTCGAGGTACAGGGTTCAGCAGTATCACTTGCACTGATATGGAATCCCCATGCTTGTGGGTTCTTGTGACAAGCACTCACTCACTCATTCATTCACTCACCGACTCACTGACTGACTCACTGACTCACTGACTCACATTCACTCACTGACTCACATTCAATCACTGACGCACTCACTCACTCACTTCATATCATACATGTCTTCCTCTAGGGTCAGATGTTGCAACACCTGTACAGAGTCCTCTTTTGGCAGGGTGCATGGTGAGTGCATGGCAACAGACAAACAACACATGGCCATGTCTCCTGCTGGTGTTGGACATGCACAAGCAAGAGCCTACCCGCAGCTGGCGTTCATGCTTGTCAGCATTGCTGAGGAAGGCCTTCAGGTGTGCAAGCTGCACCATGAGGTCAATGCGCTGCTCCACCAACTCCTCATTGGCTTCTGTCAAGCCTCTTGCATGCGCAGCTATTGCCCTGCGAAGGCAAAAGCAGAAGAAGATTACAAGCTTTGGCCAGCCAACAAGTCTGATCAACATTCACCATTGGGCTCAAGGCTGCAGAGAGACGGGCAACCTGAAGCAAAGCATTCTGATTACTCAGCCAGAACAGAATGTTGCACAAGGAGCAGCTCAGGAGTGTAAATATGAAATCGTGATCAGTTCCCTGACCACAACAGTTCTTCCCTGGACACATCTATCTACCCTTCCTCCTGATAGCCCCCCCCGCCCCCCTCCCCCCCCGGGTGTGACCCTTCTTAAAATCTCATGTTCAAGGGTGTCACAGTCTGGGGTGTGGAGCCAATTGCATTCCATCTGACATCCTAGCTTGAAGGCACTGGTGAGTCTGGTATACAGCAATACCTAGCTGGTGAGCAGGAGTGCAATTTGATTCAGTCAAGAAAGACTCACTCCGTTCGCTTGGCCTGACTTTCGAGGTTCTCGTTGCCTTCTGCAATGGCAGCCTTCTGTGTGCTGATCTGGTCAGTCATGGTTGCTGCCTCAGCTTCTTGCCTTGCACACCGGCTCCTGAGCTCCCCCACTTGAGCAGCATCTACTACACTCTGCAACAGCAAAGTACATAATATGGTTTACAGTCTGCACACAAAGAGACAAGTAAAGAAAAGAAAGGACTACGCCTTTCGGTGTCAATTTCACGACAAGCCCTGTATTATACCGGGCTGCCCAGGGGCACAAAAAGAGAAAGCTATCTATTCCCGTAGCATGGCTGCAGTCAGCATCTGTCACTGTATGTAACAGCATCTGCAGTTGTGTATGTAACAGCTCATGAGGGCTGCTTGAATGACTTGAGGTTGCATAGCATTTGACATAGTAAAGTAACAGAGGGTGAGTGGTGCCACCATCAGGGCAATATTGTTGCTTTGTTGATCAGACGTTGTCTCTGTGAACAAGCATGCATTTCCACAGAAGGTTTGTGAGCACCTGAGAGTGCGAAGATCTGAAACTTTTGAAGTGCGAAAATTGGCGCATCATCTCTTTGTTGAGACAAGCAGTCTCGGCTCTGGACCGCTTTAGGGATGCACTCAGAGATGCCACCTGCTCATTTTGCATTCGCAGCCAATGCTCCAGCTGCAGCGGACACTTAGTCAAAGCTTGCATGCAACCTATTGTTGCTAATGTTGTGCTATTGGAAGGATTGCTTGGTTTAGGCACTGCGGCTGGCGGTCGAAAAATGTTACTGATGGTAACGCAATGGTCTTTGACAACAGTAGCCAAAGCGTTTGTCAGAAACCTGGAGCAGGGATGACTTGCGCATATATGACAGTGTGTGTGCGTGCCTAGCATGCACAGATGCCACGCGCTACAGGGTCATGTTTTATTGAACTGCACCTGTTCAATGCGAGATTTCCTCATCATGATTCAGCCTTGACAGTCAGCCTAGCAATCAGAGACACTCAGAAGCTCTGGTTTTGTAAGTGCCTGCAGGATGTGGGACACATAATGGTAAAGGCACAGAAATCGCTACTGATGACTAGCCTGTGATTGACCTGTGAGATAACTGCATATCTGCATACGACCTGCACGATGCGGAGTCCACGCGGTTATGCACATCCCAGACAGGTACAGCTTGCGTCATGCTTTGTGTCTGTAAAGCAAGGTCTCAATTTCTATTGATGGTGCGGCTATCAAAAAGCTCAAGCACGCAACAAGAAACCTGCACGATATGCAGATGCGTACTCGAAGCGCCAATGAGTGGGGGCACCGCATTCATAGGTGCGCACACGATGCAAGTGACTCCAAAGTTGGTTGGCCGTCAGTGGGCATACTCTTACCTGGCAGTTGGCATGGGGCTATCCTGCGACGACATCACAAACACAGCGCTGAGTGTGAGACCTGCAAGCTCTACGAGCAAGCTACACGTAAATCGGCAAGCGTTTCGCCTGTGGCATAAAGGCGACGGCCAGGGCAACCGCCCTCCAATAATTTCTTAGTCATAGTACAACAAATCCCCAAATGCGATGACCAATTCCCGAAACTGCACTCCATTCAATTTTGCAATGGCCCCGCACGCCTGAGACCCAGGATGGGAAGCTGTGTCGAAAGCATGCTGTTGACAAGCACAGACATGCCAACAAGCCTTTGTACCTATGTTTTGTGGACCTCAAATCAGCCTACGATAAGGTCCAGTGGCAGCTTCTTTGGAGCTTGCTACAGCGCTTGGGGGTGCATGGCCACATGCTGGGCGCAGTACAGTCCCTGTATCATGGCTCTTTGCTGTCCATGAGGATCAATGGTCAGTGTGGCCACAGCCAGAGTTCATCCATTGGGCTCAGACAGGGCTGCCCACTCAGTGCCACCTTATTTGGCATCTTCATTGATGGGTTGCATCACCATCTGCAGACCACAGCTCCAGCTGCTGGGGTTCAGATCCGGCACCTAAAGCTCACAGACCTTGTGTATGCTGATGACATTTGTCTCTTGGCTGGCAGCCCTCAACACCTGCAGGCTCTCATTGATGCCTTGGTTGGCTATTGTGCCACGTTACACATGGAGATCAGTGTGGCAAAGACAAAAGTGAGGGTGGTATCCAGATCTCTGGCTAGATCGCCTAGTTTGGAGGCAGCTGTTTTCACATGCAATGGTCTTCTGGTGGAGCAGGTTTCTTTCAAATACTTGGGTCTACACTTTCATTCATCAGGGGGTATATCCCACCTTATCACACCTCTGAAGGCAAAGGCGGCGGGCTCTTGGGCTGTGGTACAACAAAGGCATTCGCAATTGCAATGTGGCAACACAGTCAACCTCAAACTCTTCCTACTGCAAGGCATTCTTGCACCCTCTCTGCATTATGGTTGTGAATTGTGGGGCATGCATACCCCCCGTGGCGAAGCACAGAAAGCACGGGCTGCTTTACAGTCCATCTATGACAGATACCTTAGGCACATCTGTGGGGTCAAGTATGCTACGCCTAGTGCTATGTTGCTTGAGGAGTTAGGGTTGGCACCACTGCAGGTTTTTTGGTGGCGACGAACACTT
>JAABUP010002833.1_pt1 | contig 32305 bp, 20 predicted proteins | sample 5559201 | NCBI WGS metagenome assembly JAABUP01 (sample SAMN10711887, study PRJNA513373) | rock metagenome | isolation source: Antarctica rocks | place: Antarctica
CAAGCTTTTTTTGTCTCAAGCTTTTTTTGTCTCAAGCTTTTTTTGTCTCAAGCTTTTTTTGTCTCAAGCTTTTTTTGTCTCAAGCTTTTTTTGTCTCAAGCTTTTTTTGTCTCAAGCTTTTTTTGTCAAGCATTTTGAAACAAAAAATGTAAAACATTTTTTGTAAAGGTCAGGTATTTTTTGTCAGTGTCTTATTGTTTGAATTTTTTTGTTTGAATTTTTCGTAGTAAAAATTCAAACAAAAAAAGCTATTCTTATTAAAGATTTGTTAAAAGTTTGTTCAGATAAGGCACAAAAAAAAAAAGATACGGCAATTATTTTGTTACATATTTATAAGATTTTTTAAATATTGATATTTTTTTTTCGATCTTGATTAAATATTATATACAACTTTGCCAGGAACCAGACTTGAACTGGTGACACGAGGATTTTCAGTCCTCTGCTCTACCAACTGAGCTATCCCGGCTTTTTTAAATAAAAAAATAGATTATTAAATATAGAATATCACAATTCTTTTCATTCTGACAATACTTTTTTTCTCATTTTTTTAATTAAATTACTTTGATCATTTGCTTTTACATCGCTAAATACAAATTCTATGAAGCGATGTTTTGATGATATCTATTTTTTTATTTTTTAATTGTCAAAAATTGTTAAAAATTCTTATCTTTTCTTTTAACTTTTTTTAACTTTTTTTCACTTTGCAAAGCAAAGTGAATCAAAGCAACGTGAATCAAAGCAACGTGAATCAAAGCAACGTGAATCAAAGCAAAGTGAATCAAAGCAAAGATAACAAGCAGTAAAAACTTTATAAAGTTTATAAAAATAAAGTTTTTGTTATTCTATAAGTTGTCAGATTTTAAAAATTAAATCTGCAAAGTCATTATAGTCTTTTTTATTATGATCAATTTTTTTCGTTTATTAATGGCAATTTTTGTAATTGCTATTATTGTTCCACAAACTCCTACCGAAAATATATTATTACGAGTACTAAATGAAACTAGACTTTTTGCCAATTATGGCGAAACTCGAAATTTTTTAAATCGTTTAATTTGGATCTTAATAGCAGTTTTTTTAATTATTACTTTTTTTGCAGATTTGTCATATAGATAATGTATAAACCTTTCACAAAATAGAGACAAAAACAATACAAAAATAATCTTTTTGTTAGAATCCTGACACCGCATTGACCTGACAAAAAAAGCGAAGCTTTTTTTGTTTCAAATAGTATTTTTGTTCATCGGTGTTAAAAGAAAGACCTTAAAGAAAAAGATAAAAAATAAAGTGACTAGTGAAATTGTTTTAAATTTGTAAAAAGTGATATTCAGTTTTATAAATATTATTAATAAGCTGAGACGGTAGGATTCGAACCTACGAATAACGGAGTCAAAATCCATTGCCTTACCACTTGGCCACGTCTCAAAAATTTATTGATATATAGTATAATAATATGATTTTTCTATATTTTGTCAACTTGAATTTTTTAATTTAGATTTTTGATTTTATCATGGTTACTATTATTTTACTACCTGTATCCGTAAACAAACCGCTCACAAAAACATTGTGAGCGGTTTGTTTACGGATACAGGTAGTAAAATAATAGAAGCCCCACAATTATTTCTGTTTCTTTTTTAACAAAAACTTAACAAAAAAGTTAAACAACAATCAAAAAGATAAGGGGTGAAACCCTACAAAAACTCCGTTTTTGTTAGCAAATCATGGTTGCTGTTGTTTTACGTAGTAAAACAAAAGAAGCGCAACAATTATCTCTGACCTGACAAAAAATGCAAAGCATTTTTTGTTTTAAACGTAGTTTTTGTTAGAAGGGAGATCATGTGAAAAATAGATATTTCATTGCTTCTATTGTTATTAAAGATTTGAAGGTAAAAATTCAATTTTTTATCAATTTGTTAAAAATCTTTGCTTCCATAACTTTTTTAAAGGAAGAGTAACATAGTAAAAGTTATAAGGGTAAAGAGAAGGCTAGTGGATATTAAAAAGTAATAGCAGATTTTTTTATTAAAAAAATAAGAAAATTTACAGAAATAAGCAATTCATATCATTATTTGCGTTACTATTCATATTACTACTTATTTGCTTTTTCTTCTTTATTATTCTTATCAAAAAGATACAGAAAAAATAAAGGGCGAGGAGGGAATCGAACCCTCGACTCCGCGCTTCGGAAACGCGTGCTCTTATCCACTGAGCTACAAGCCCTGTATTAAAAAGTCACCTTTTTTTTACTAAAAGATTTTAAGAATACAAAAAACCTAGACCTTTTTTTTCGTCCATAGTTGTCAACAATTGTTTTCTAACAAAAACCGAAACCTGACCTGACAAAAACAAAAATATTATTTTTGTTTCAAAATGTAAATAAAAAAAGCGAAGCTTTTTTTTGTCAAGCATTTTTTGTTTCAAATACTATTTTTGATTGCTGTTTTAATTTTTTTATTTTACTACTTAAAACAAAAACTTAAAGCGAAAAACTTAAAACAAAAACTTAAAACACTGACAAAAAATGTTTCACATTTTTTGTTTCAGAAGCACTTTTCTTTATCTTTTCTTTGTATCTTTTCTGCAAGAAAAGATACAAAGAAAAGATAAAGAAAAGATAAGGGGTCCCTTTAGGGACCAACAAAAATTTAACAAAAAAGGGATACTACCTTTTTTGTTAAATTTTTGTTAGAAAAGATACAAAAATATTTGATTTGTCAGAGTTTGTTTAAGTTTATTTATGATTTCTAAGATTTATCAGTCCATAAGATACAAAAACTTAAAACAAAAAGAAGATCAAATTCTGATTAAAATCTAACAAAAATAAAATTTTTGCCTAAAATATTGTTTCAACTTGTGTTTCAAGTTTTTATCTGGTTTTAGTAAAGATGTTATATTTTGAAAAGAAAAAGTAAAAAACAAAAACTTATAGAGTATTGCCCTTGTCATAAAATTTAACAAAAACAAGGTTTTTGTGTTGCTTGCACAACTTTTTGTTTTATCTAAGATTTTATTTTTGTAAAAAATAAAATCTTAGATAAAACGTAAGGCCCTTCTTTTAACATCGCAGAACAAAAATAATATTTTTGTTCTGCGATGTTAAGCTTCTAACAAAAATATTATTTGAAACAAAAAATGCTTCGCTTTTTTTGTTTCAAATAATATTTTTGTCATAACTGCTTTTTTTGTTAGATTTTTATTTAGATTTTTGTTTCAGGTTTGCCAGGATTTTAAAAGCATCAAAAAGAGTAGTATTCTTTTTTTGTTTCAGTATTTTTGTTAAGTGAAGGATTCAAATTTTTTTAATAAAAACAATCTAGAATTTTTTTAACGTCCGGTCATCTTTAGCCAATTTTGAGCTTCAATATAATTTGTTGGGGCTAATCGAATAGCTTCTTTCCAATAATCAGCAGCTTTATCAAAAAGCATTTTTGATATTTCTGATTGACCGTTTTCAATTGCTTGCTCACCACGGTAATGATAAATTACTGCAATATTATTTAAAGCTTGTGGCAGTGAAGGATTTCTTTCTAAAGCTTGATAATAATATTCGAGTGCGCGTCCATGTTCTCCATTACTTGTATGAATTAACCCTATATTATAAAGAATATAACTTCGATCATAAGCGTCTATTTCTAAACGCATAGCTTCATAATAATTTTGAAGGGCTTCTGCATACTCTCCTTCAGATTGCGCTGACATTCCATCTCTATAATAAGTAAAAGCTTGTTTTTCTCTATTTGAAGTTGGCAATACTTTTAATAAAATATCTGCTACAACGGTAAATGTTTTATCTATAAAATTATCATTTCTTTGAGATCGTGGCATAATAAAATTGAATTTATAAACAAAAAGGATTTAATCTATACTTTGGACAAACTAATGACAAAACATAAAATTTCTCCATAATCTCTAACAAAAACTACGTTTTTGTTAGAAGGGAGATAATTGTTTTCTAACAAAAACGTAGTTTTTGTAAGTTTTCCTTCGGAAAATCTTCGGGAAACCATGATTTGCTAACAAAAACGGAGTTTTTGTAGGGTTTCACCCCTTATCTTTTTGATTGTTGTTTGAATTTTTTTGTTTGAATTAGTAAAACAAAAACTTAAAACAAAAACAAAAGAAGCACTTTTTGATTGTTGTTTTACGAAGTAAAACAAAAGAAGCACTTATCTTTATCTTATCTTTATCTTTTCTTTGTATCTTTTTTGCAAGAAAAGATAAAGATAAGGGGTCCCTAAAGGGACCTACAAAAACTTGAGACCTGACCTGACAAAAACAAAAATATTATTTTTGTTTTTGTTTCAAAATGCTTTCCATTTTTTGTCATTGTTTCAAATATCTTTTTTGTTAAGTTTTTGTTAGAAAAGATACATAAATGATTGTTGCGCTTCTTTTTTTATAAAAAAATAATAAAAAGATTCACAAGTTCGCTTTATTTAACAAAGTTGAAACCAACCATACCAACAATTTGCTAAAAAAACTTTTGAAACACTGACAAAAAATGCCTGACACTCTAACAAAAACAAAGTTTGAAACAAAAAATGCTTGAAACAAAAAAAGATTCTCTTTTTTTGTTAAGCATTTTTTGTCAGGTCAAAATTTTTTGTTATGGCAAATTTTCAAAAAATCTTCAATAAAAATCTGATAGGAATAATAGTTTTATTTCAATTTTTATCTCCAATTTGTCTAGATTTGTTCTAGATTCTTAAGAGTTTGTTCAGAGATAACCCTTAAAGTTACCTTATCATATGAAAAAAAGTAACAAACTATTGATTTGTAAAGATAAAAAAAATTTGTATTGACCTGACAAAAAAAGCTTAACAAAAATATTATTTTTGTTAAGCTTTTTTTGTCAGTATTTCAAAATATTTGAAATAAACGATTGTTGCTATTGTTTAAGATAGTAAAACAATAGCAACAATTGTTTATTCAGGTTTCTTATAAGTTTGTTAACCAAATATAATAGGGTCAAGCCCTGGTAACCCTGAAAAGTTAGATGTCCTTTTTGTGATTGTTTTTGTTTTCGGCTTGTTAAAGATTTTTATAAAACTTGTGCAGATTTATGATACTTGACAATTGTTTTCTACAGATAAAAACTAATCAAGATCTTTCTGTCCTGGGTTTCTACCTGGGTCATTTGATAAAAAACCAAAAATAAAAAGAGAAACGAAAAAAGTTACTACAGTATATACAAAAATTTTTAATGTTAACATAATTTTTTACCTTTTGTAATTGTTTATAGGCTACCTTTACGTGTATTATACCATATATTAATTTTTTAAAAATTTCTTATTTGAAAAGAAATAAAAATTGTTGAGTTTTTATAAGCTGAAGCCTACTATCGGAGTCGAACCGATAACTTTCGGTTTACAAAACCGATACTCTGCCAATTGAGTTAAGCAGGCTTTTTTATAATTCAATTTTATAAAAAAAAAACAAAAAAATCAACTAGATAAATCAAAAAGCAAATAAATCCTGACAAACCTGAAACAAAAACATTGTTTTTGTTTCAGGTTTGTCAGGATTTATTTGCTTTACAAAAATTATATTTTTATATGGTCTTTTTGTATTTATTTTTTTTTGTATATTGCTAGAAAAAACTTTTAACCTCTAATTTTTTCGTTTGTTTGAAATAAATCTTTGTAGAAATAGTAAAGAAAGAATTTTTTATCAAATTTATGTTCTATTTAAAGCTTTGCTTTTCCTTGCTTCCTACATAAAAGTTCATCTTATAATAGGAAGCAACAAAATAACCAAAGTTTTATTTGGAATATAAGCTTGATTAGCAAAATTTAAAATAATTTTCTAACAAAAACGAAGTTTTATGTAGGGCAAACCTGACAAAAATTGAAATAAAAATACTGACGAAAATTGAAACCTGACCTTTACAAAAAATGTTTTACATTTTTTGTTTCAAAATGCTTGACAAAAAAGGTTTGAAACAAAAACCTGACAAAAAATGCCTGACAAAAAATGTAAAGCATTTTTTGTTTCAAATGCTTTGCTTTTTTGTAAGGATTGTTGTTTTACGAAGTAAAACAAAAGAAGCACTTTTCTTTATCTTTTCTGCAAGAAAAGATAAAGAAAAGATAAAATTTTCCAAAAGAAAACTTGCAAAAACTTGAGACCTGACAAAAAATGCTTGACAAAAAAAGCTTCGCTTTTTTTGTTAGGCATTTTTTATCATTGTTTCAAATATCATTTTTGTTAAGTTTTTGTCATAATAGCATTTTTGGTCAGTATCTTTGTTTCATCTTCTTATCTTTTATTTGTAAGTCCACTTCTTTTCTTAGCTTGGAAAAAACTCATTAGATGAAAATTATAGATTTGTAATTGACAAAAAAAAATAGAACATAAATATGTTGAAATGAATAGAAAATTTAAAAATTAATAGTATAAAAAGTAACGTACAAATTTTAAACAAAATTTGTTTTTATATATCATATTATTTGAAACTATATAAAAATAAGAACACAATCATAGAAAATTGTTTTCGTAAGACCATAAATATCATACAAATGTTCTTATTTTTTGTAAAAAGAATATTTTTGACAAAAAATTACTATTCTTAAATATACTAAAAAAATAATTATCTAAAAGTGTTAGATTAATTTAACTTTTAATAAACCTAAATAAATTACTAAAGTAAGAATAAAAATAGTTGTAAGCGACACTATATAACTGATTATTGTTAACATAAATTAGTTTTTTAAATTAATAGAAAATATGAAACATAAAAGAGACAAAAACTGATAAAAATCTGAGGAAAATTGCAGTTAAAATATTAAACAAACCGTTAACAAAAACTGAAACAAAAAATGCAGTTATGACAAAAAAGGTTTTCCAAAGTTTTTCCTAACAAAAATAGTATTTTTGTCAGTATTTTTGTTTCAATTTTTGTCAGTATTTTTGTTTCAATTTTTGTCAGTATTTTTGTTTCAATTTTTGTCGGCTTTTTGTTTCAGTTTTTGTTAACGGTTTGTCAGGATTTTAAAAGCACAGTAAAGCTCGTACAAAAACTTGAAACAAAAACAGTCATTGCTACGGGTCAAAAATACTATTTTATTAGGTTTCTGTTTGATACTTTTTTTTCAGTTTTCGCCAAACCATTTTTGTAAATAATATTTTTTACTCCTAAAAGACCGTAATGTTAGTATTATAACAAAAGAAATATATTGCATCTTTAACAAAATAATTTTTTTTGGTCAATACAAACATAAGGTTGGAACTTTCTTTTATTTGTTTTTGTTATGAAGTAAATATAAATATTATAAAATTAATAATGATTAAATTTATTTTGTTTCTTGTAAGAGTACCTTAAGTTTGAATTTTAATTCGAAACAGTAAAACTTGTGTAAATAAAAATATAAAAAGTTTTTAAGTTTCAAACAAAAAAGTAAAGTTTTGTTTGAAACTTAAAACTTTTAAAAACTATAAAGAACTAGTTACGCGATCACCGCGACGATATTGCAAATATGCGGTAACAAAAAGACCCGCTAATGTTACAGGAATTAAACCTAAAACAATTCCAGATAAAAGTGGTTCAACCATATTTAAAAAAGTATTGAAAAATAAAAAAGTATAGACACCCTTTTTAAATATTACCTTCTTAACATAACATACATCACTTGACAAAAACTTTAGACCTTACAAAAAATGCCTGACCTTGACAAAAAATGCAAAGCATTTTTTGTCAGTCTTTCAAATCTCATTTAAAACAAAAAAAGCTTCGCTTTTTTTGTCAGGTTAAGTTTTTGTTACAAGGTTATGTATGTTATGTTAATAAAGTAATCTGAGTAATGTCTGCGATATTAGAAGGCAATGTCAGAATTTGATTTGAATACAAGTTGCACCTATTATTACTCTTATAACTTCAAGACATTTTCAAAAATAAAACATAAAAGTAAAGAAAACTATTATCATTCTTTGTTTTTTTTTTTGATAAACGCAGAAGAAATAGAGATTTAAAACAAAATTATATTCAAATAAAACAAAGAATTACCAAATAAAAATTAAGTACTTGAATTTGTTTTTCAACGAGAAAATTACGAAAATCAAGCAGAATATTTGTTTATATCTTTTTTAATAAAAAAATTTACATAATATATCTATAAAAATAATTTATATAAATTACAAAAAAGTCTCTAAATAAATTTTTTCTTACAAAAAAAATTTGGAACAAAAATTGAAACAAAAATAGAGACAAATGTGCTTTTAAAATCGTAAGGATTTTAACTGCAATAACAAAAACAAAAATAATATTTAAAACAAAAAATGCTTGACAAAAAAAGAGAAGCTTTTGAAACAAAAAATGTTTCACATTTTTTGTCAGTGTTTATATTTTTTGTCAGGTTTTTGTCAGGTCAATGTTTCAGGTTTTTGTTTGGAAACTACTATTTTTGTTTTTTTCAGAATTTTTCTAAAAATTCATTTCTGCTAATTGAACTTTTTCAAATTGTTTTTTCTTTAACACTAGAAAAACTTGTGCTAAAACAACAAAAAGGAAAAAAACAATTAATCCTTGAATACGCGCCGGATTTTGTAAAACAACTTCAGTATCTTTTTGACCAAAACCTCCAACATTTGGATTATTTGTTAATGGTTGATCAGCTTGTACAGATTGATTGACTTTAACAAGTAATTCTACACCAGCAGGAATTTTATCAACGATTTGTTCACCAGTTGATGTTTCAATTGTGATATTCGAACTACCTTTCTTTTCACCAGGCTCAATTTGAGTAATTTTACCGCCTTTTGAAGCATTATAAATAGTATTGTTACTTTTTGAACCATCAGGATAAATTTGTCCACGACCTCTATTTCCACCTACAAAAATAGGATACTTTAAATAAGAAATATTTTTATTTTGAGAAGGATCTGGAGAAAGAATTGGAAAAACTAATTCACTGTATTTTTTACCAGGCACAGGTCCTACTACAATAATATTTTTCTTATCGGGAGTATAAGGTTGGAAATATAAATTTCCAACTTTATTTTTCATTTCTTCTGGAATTCGATCTTGTGGAGCTAATTCAAAACCATCTGGTAAAATTAATACAGCACCAACATTTAAAGCGCCCTTTTTTCCATTACCCAAAACCTGTTTTACTTGTTGATCGTACGGAATTTTCACAACTGCTTCAAAAACAGTGTCAGGTAATACAGCTTGAGGAACTTCAATTTCAACATTTTTTTGTGCTAAATGACAATTTGCACAAACAATACGTCCATTTGCTTCTCGAGGATTAGCATAATTTTGTTGAGCAAAAATTGGATAAGCATTTGCTTTTGAGCTTAAAGTCAAATTAAAAACAAATGAAACCATTAAACAAATACTTAAAGTTTGGAATAAGCTAATAAATTTTTTAGAGAGTTGTTGCATAGATAACAAGTTTGTTTAACATTTTAAATTATCTTCTCAATTTTATGTTATCTTTAAATTCTGTATAAAGAAAGAAAATTTTTTTATTTTTTTTTCCTTTCTGAGATAAAGATTACATTATTAAAGATAATTTATTTTTTGAAGCTAAACTGAGTGCTCTTATTATTAGAAGAACAAATATAATGTTTCTTTTTGAGGTAATCATAATCAACCTTTTCGTTATATAACTTTTGATGTCCCAAAAATTCTCAAAGATTTGTAAAATTTTAAATAAATCTTTAAAAATAATAAAATTAAAATTAAAAACACTGACCTGACAAAAACAAAAATATTATTTTTGTTTTTGTCAGGTCAGTGTTTTTAATTTTACAAAATTCTTTGGTTTCTTATTTTTTATTTCAGTATTTTTATTTCAGTATTTTTGTTTCAATTTTTGTCTCAAGTTCTTGTAGGGTTTAACCTCTTTGGAAAACCAGATATTTTTTTTTTATTTTTTAATATAAATTAATAAAAGTAGATATATAAAATGGTAATATTGCAAAAAGTAGTAAATTAATGGTATATTATTGTAGATTCGAGGCTAGGGCTTGTAGCTCAGTGGACTAGAGCACGTGGCTACGAACCACGGTGTCGGGGGTTCGAATCCCTCCTTGCTCGTTTCCCTCAAAACTTATTTAAAATAAGGTTATGACTTTTTTATCAATTTAAGAAAATTGAATTTTAATATTTCTAAATTTTATGTAATAAAATTTAGAAAACCTTGTTCTATATTTAAGTAGAAACAGTAATTTACACAAAGACTGTTTATGTTTAAATTTTTTTTTTATCATCGTACTTTTTATAAATCTTTCACAATTTTTACCTGACAAAAAAAGCTTAACAAAAAAAGCGAAGCTTTTTTTGTCTCAAGCTTTTGAAACAAAAAATGTTTTACATTTTTTGTCAGTGTTTCAAAGTTTGTTTTTGTTAGAACTTTAGACAATTTTAGATAAATCTCGACAAGTCGGTGATGAAAAATTTAAGAACCCTTTGCTTTTCTTCAACTATTTAACAAAAACTGAAAATTGAATTAAACCAAAGACAAAATCTGACAAAATCACGGAACAAAAATAACGTTTTTGACAAAGTGCTGTATCTCTGCGCTGAACAAGAATGGAAACAAAATTTTAAACATGTCAGGTTTCAGGTTTGTCAGGATGAAACAAAAATATCATTTTTGTCAGTATTTTTGTCATAATTGCATTTTTTGTCATAACTGCATTTTTTGTCAGTATTATTGTCAGGTCAGTCAAGATGTATGGCCCTTAATCATAAATAATATTTTTGTCTCCGATTTGTCAGGATTTTTAGGCGTTTTTTTTTTTTTTTATTTTTGTTAAAAATTTCTTATAAATTTGTTAACCAAAATCAATATTAGAAGACAATTTATTCCTTCTAATACCGACAAATAAAATGATATTTGAAACACTGACTTGACAAAAAAAGCTTAAAACCTGACCTGACAAAAATAATATTTTTGTTTTTGTTTCAAAATGCTTTGTATTTTTTGTCAAGGTCAGACATTTTTTGTCAGGTTTGAAGTTTTTGTTTCGCCTTTTATAACTTTTTTTGTCTTTGATTTGTGAAAGAGTTGTTAAAATTTTGTAAATAGTACAGACTGTGTTAAAAAGATGAGATTATTAAAGCTAATGGAGCTTTAAAGACAAGGAATTTATAACAAAAAACTATTATCTTATTATGACTACTTTTTCAAATCAACAAGAAGGGCAGCAATACATCGACCCTTCAGAAACACCTAGTGATGTTTCACAAAGTGAAACAACTAACATTCAAAACTCAAGAACAATTGTTGTAACTTCAGGAAAAGGTGGAGTTGGTAAAACTACAGCAACTGCTAATTTAGGAATGTCCATTGCGCGACTTGGCTATCGAGTAGCATTAATTGATGCAGATATTGGATTACGTAATTTAGATTTATTATTAGGTCTAGAAAATCGAATTCTTTATACAGCAATGGACATTTTAGATGGTCAATGTAGATTAGACCAAGCACTTATTCGAGATAAGCGGTGGAAAAACTTATCATTACTTTCTATTTCTAAAAATCGACAAAGATACAACGTAACTCGAAAAAATATGGAAAATTTGGTAAAATCTATTGCTTCATTAGGTTATCAGTTTGTTTTAGTCGATTGTCCAGCTGGAATTGATGTAGGTTTTATAAATGCAATATCACCAGCCCAAGAAGCTTTGATCGTTACAACGCCCGAAATTACTGCAATACGGGATGCAGATCGAGTAGCAGGTCTTTTAGAAGCTAATGGAATTTATAATGTAAAACTTTTAGTGAATCGTGTTCGCCCAGATATGATTCAGAGAAATGATATGATGTCTGTTCGTGATGTTCAAGAAATGTTAGGAATTCCATTATTAGGAGCAATACCTGAAGATAATCATGTAATAATATCAACTAATCGTGGTGAACCTCTGGTTTTAAAGAAAAAACTAACACTATCTGGAATTGCTTTTGAAAATGCTGCACGACGTTTAATTGGGAAACAAGATTATTTTATTGATTTAACGACACCTTATAAAGGTGTTTTTCAAAAAGTACAAGAGCTTTTCTTTGGATAAACTCCAAAACAAACAAAGAACAATCATGATTGAGCAAAGCTCAATAATTATTTCCCGAAGGGAAATCATGATCTCTAACAAAAACTACGTTTTTGTTAGAAGGGAGATAATTATTTTCTTTCGGAAAATCATGACAAAAATATCAAACAAAACCCTGATAAAAATACTATTTTTATCAGGGTTTTGTAAAAATAAGATCTCTTTATATGACAAAGACTTCAAACGAAAAAACCTTTTTTGTAAGGCAAATAAACCTTTAACTAAACCATTTTTTGTCAGGTCTCAACTTCTTGCAGGGTTTCACCCATTTTTATTAACACTTTTATCAGGTCAACATGTAACAAGAGAAGCGGTAACAAATATAGGATTTGTTCGTGATAGCCAAATAATGAAAGGGTTGACGATAGACCTTGACATCAAAAAGAAACCAAAGGCGATGTTAGTACAGCGGTGTAAGAAAGAGGCTCTCAAAAAATTCTTGAAGTTAAATAGTTTAAATATCTGGAAAAAATAAAAATAGTAAAGGAACAAAACAAACAAAAACTTTTAATATCGCTTTACTAAAAACACTGACCTGACTTGACAAAAACCTGACAAAAAATGCTTGACCTGACAAAAAATGTTTCACATTTTTTGTTTTAAATAATATTTTTGTTTCAAAATGGTTTCAAAAGTTTCTCTTTTTTTGTCAGGTCAGCTTTCCATTTTTGTTTTATCAGTATTTTTGTTGAATAATTAAAATTGGGCGAACGACGGGAATCGAACCCGCGAATAATGGAGTCACAATCCATTGCCTTACCACTTGGCTACGCCCGCCATACTTTATAGTATACTAATTATTATATAAAATTGTCTACTCAAAGGGATTAGATTTTTTACAAATTACCTTCTTTCTTATATTCAATATTTCTAATACGTACACAATTATTTTGTTCAGAAGGTTACATAAGTTTTTTTATTAAGAAAGTTTTTTTATTTGTTTGTATCTTTTCTGAAAGAAAAGATAAAGAAAAGGTTTTTTGATAAATATTTTTATAAAATCTATTTTGCTTCCCACTTTTGCTGCTTTTATAATGTTTTTATAAGAAACATTAAAATAGTGCAAGCAAGAGTAGAAAGCAATAGTTTTGCTTAGATGCAAAAAAAGCTTTTACGTGCAAAAACTTATCTTAACGCGTGCAAAAAAATATCTTTATTTCTTCTAAATATGAAAAAATTTTGTTTTAGTTGGACTAAAACAACCAGCTTAAAAGATACGACGCTTGTTACAAATTAATATAAAAGTATGATTTATAAACTTATAAAGACGACCCTAGACCGACGTAAGATCCATAGAAAAAGATACTAAGCAAACCAAGTGCTGCAGTACCTATAACTGTACCCACAAGCCATAAAGGGATACGTCCAGTAGTTCCAGTGTTAGACATTGCTTTATTTTCCTAAATTTTTTCGTTTCAATAATTTTTGTTTAAAAACAAGACCCTACAAACCGTACAAATTTTTAACAACCGAAGGTTTTCCGGAGGAAAACTTACCTTTTCGAAGAAAAGGTTAGAAAACTTACAAAAACGTAGTTTTTGTTTGGGTTAAACCTGACAAATTTTTTGTCTTCGGTTTTTAAAATCTGTTAAAACTTTGTCTGATATTTGTTCAGATATGTAAGGGGTTGTGTCACTTTGTTTTACTAAGTAGAACTTAGGGCCTTGCTTTATCAGGTTGATATGATAAGAGGTACTTTTATTTTTTGGACTCCATAAATTACAAGAAAGGGAATACAAGTAGTTTTAATTAAAAATGTAACTTGAAAACAGAACAGCTAAAACGAAAATTAAAAGTAATCCCCAATATAAACTAGTACGATTTAATTCAACGGATTGTTTGTTGGGATTGGGTTTAGCCATAATTATTACCTAAATTTTTCTTTCTAACGCTGAATAAATTGCATTGCTGTAATTGAACCTAAAAAGAACACTGTAGGAACAGCTAAAGCATGAACTGCAAGCCAGCGAACAGTAAAAATAGGATAAGTATAAGAAGATTTTTTTGTAGTCATGTTTTTAAAATTATTTTGAACTTGAGTAGATATATAAAAACTTTTGTTTGCGTAACAAAAATACAAACCTGACCTGACAAAAAAAGCTTAACAAAAATCAGATTTTTGTTAAGCTTTTTTTGTCAGGTCAGGTTTGTATTTTTGTTAGAAGCCTGACATCACTTTCAGCGATGTTAAAAGAAAGTTTTATTGTTTAAGAACTAACTCATATTAGTTTCTATTTTTACATAGTTTTATGTATGTAAGAAAAGATAACTACGTTACACTTTTACAAATACTTTTGCAAACCTTACAAATATAAGGTCACAAAATTCTGACAAAAATTCAATAAAAATACTGACTTTTACAAAAAATGCAAAGCATTTTTTGTTTCAAAAAGCAGTTAAAATCTTGAAAAACCATTAACCTGACAAAAAAAGCGAAGCTTTTTTTGTTTCAGACCTTATTTTTGTTTCAGGCTTGTTTAAGATTTTAAAAGCACGATACTGATTTGACAAAAAAAGCTATAGACCTTACAAAAAATGCAAAGCATCTTTTGTCAGTGTTTCAAGCTTTTTTTGTCAGGTTTTTATTTTTGTTTCAATTTTTGTTTCAATCTTTTTAGAATAGTGTGTTATGCTGTTAAAATCAAGTATTTTGAAGCTTATGGTTTGTATTAGGTATAACAAAGCTTTTCTAAAATTTAAAAAATGTAACAACGATGTCTTCAAAAAGCACTATATACTAATTCTAATTTACTTCAGAAAGTTGCTTCACTTGATCTAATGCATTAAAACGATCAGTGATAAGTGGAGTTTCTTGACGGTCTTCTGTGAAATACTCATTAGGTCGAGGACTGCCGAATACATCGTAAGCTAGCCCTGTGCTCACAAAAAGCCATCCTGCAATAAATAAAGAGGGAATAGTGATACTATGAATTACCCAGTAACGAATACTAGTTAAAATATCAGAAAAAGGTCGTTCTCCTGTAGCGCCAGACATTAAAAAACTCCTTTTATTTGTTTTTTTTTTTATGAAAATGGTCTTTTTAACTTTTTTATTATCTCACATTATTAAATTTAATCTGTATCTTTACGATAAAGATCGAAAAAAAACGAGAAATAAACTAATTTTTCATATTTAAAAAGAGTTAAAAATGATATTTATTTTATTTTTTAGCTTTGCACTTCTTAGTTTTTCATATATAAACAGTAAGATAAAGTGGTTACCTTTTATTAAACCAATCAATACTTTTATTTGAAACTTTCAGTTTGTTAAAAAGTAGAAGAAGGCAGACCTTTTATTGTAAGGTTTTTACTAAGTAAAACTTAAGACTTTATCCCCAAAGCAAATCAAAATAAAAAAGTGAAAAACATGAAAGCTATTGTTTTACTACGTAAAGTAATTAGCAACAATTATTTCCCGAAGGAAAATCATGATCTCTAACAAAAACTACGTTTTTGTTAGAAGGGAGATAATTTTTTTATAACAAAAACGTAGTTTTTGTAAGTTTTCCTTCGGAAAACCATGAATTTTTCGCCTTTTTTCGAAGACTCTTCGAGTAAATTTTTTTTGATGTTTTGATGTTATGTATTTTAAAATTTTTGAATCTCTTTTTATGTAGTATATCGTGACCTTAAGCAAGAATCAACTTTTACAAATAGTGTCCAGTTTTAAATTTTTTTTTGTAAGGTTAGGTTCTTTGAAGTTTATTTGTAAAGTTTTATTAAAAACTTTACAAATATTAAAAACCAAAACAATAACTTTTAACAAAAATTTTTGATTACGGCCATACACCTTGACTGACCCGACCTGACAAAAAAAGGTTCGCTTTTTTTATTTCAACGGTTTTTTTCAAACGAAGTTTTTGTTAAAAATTTGTCAGGGTGAAACAAAAAAAAGCTGAAACAAAAATCTTATTTGAAACACTGACAAAAACAAATTTTTGTTTTTGTTTCAAATGCCTAACAAAAAAAGCTTGAGACAAAAATAAGAAGTGTATTTTTGTTAAGCTTTTTTTGTCATCATTTTTTGTCAGGTCAGGCTTTTTTTGTCAAGTTGAGGTTTGTCAGAATTTGTGAGAAAAGAAACCAAAGGCGATGTTAGTAAGTTTCTTTTCGGTGTAAAAAGAAGCAAAATATTTTTGTTTCCGTTTTTGTTAGGTTTTAAATTCATAAAAATATTTAAAAAAATTTAAATAAAATATTTAATTTTGATGTATTACCGAAAATATCATTTAATAATATTATATTATTTTTAATTGAAAAAGAACACATAAATTTTGAACCCTCTAAACAAATCTTTTTACTAGAATTTAGGGAATAATAAATTCTTAACTTTAATCTATATTTCAATTCAAATATTTGTAAATAAAATCGACCTTTATGAAAAATTTTATTATTTTGTTTTTTCAGTTATATTATTTTTTTTCTATAATATATTATGATTCTCAACTATTTCGGAATAATTTATTAATAAAATTAAAATTATTCACCTTGAGATAGACTCAAGGTGAAAAAGAAATGAATTACAAATATTGACAATTTTGAAGAAGCAAAAAAAAAAAGAATACAAAAATTGAAACAAGAATTGAAACAAAAGTATTAATATCCAAACAAAAACCTTTGCTTCTTTGGGGCCCCTGCCCCATAACGACAAAAATTGAAACAAAAAAGGGATACTATCATTTTTTGTTTCAAATCTTATTTTTGTTAAGCTTTTTTTGTCAGGTCAATATTTTTGTTTCAGTTTTTGTAAGTTTTTGTTGGAAAACCTTATCTTTTTGTCAATATTTGAAACAAAAAAAGCTTAGCTTTTTTTGTCAGGTCAGTATTTTATCAAATTTTTCCCCATTTTTGTTAAGAGTTTTTGTCATAATTTCTTAGATAAATTATAGAAAACTTTATAGCAAATTTACTTTATACAACAAAAGAATTTAAAACTCCTACTGCAAAAACTAGAAGAATCCATAAACCTAGACCTGAAAAAACAGTACGTTTATTTTCAGTCCAACCTTCAGGAGAAGCGAAAACAACAGGAACTCCTACTACTAAAAGAAAAGATAATGCAACTAAAGCAAGAAGAGTAAATTGAAAAATAAGAGTCATAATTTATATATCTAAAGGATTTTTAATTTAATTGTTAGTCTTTTTTTATATCAAAAAGTTTTTATAAAAAAAGGCTCTGATATTTATTTTAAAAAGGAATAAACTAAATAAATAGAATATTTTTCCATGATTTCCCTTCGGGAAATAATTGTTGCGCGAAGCGCAACCATGAATGCTATTGTTTTACGTAGTAAAATAATCAGCAACCATGGTGGTGCAAAACACCACAATTGTTTTCCTTATCTTTTCTTTCAGAAAAGATACAAAGAAAAGATAAAGAAAAGATACAAAGAAAAGATAAGCAAAACTTAGTATCCCTTATTAAAACTGAAACAAAAAAGGGATACTACTGATAAAAAGGATAGTCTCGTGCTTTTCAAATCTGAAGGATCAAACAAAAATTGAAATTTGACCTGATAAAAAAAGCTTAAGACAAAAAAAGCTTCGCTTTTTTTGTTGAGCTTTTGAAACAAAAAATGTTTTACATTTTTTGTCAGTGTTTCAAATATTATTTTTGTCAGGTTTTTGTTTCAGGTTTTTGTTTGGATACTAATTTTTTTGTTTCAATTTTTGTTGAAGCTTGCTTGTGCAGCCTTTTATTTTACTTATAAAAGTTTTGTTAAAACAAATGATTGTTCTTTTTATTATACATGAAAAAATTCTATTAAATTTTTATTTTTTAGAATATACAATATTGATAAAAACAGAGTCTTATTTATTTGTTATATTCCTATTAATTAAAAAGCTTTGCCTTATAGAAAAATATTAAGCGGGTAGCCGGATTCGAACCGGCGAGAAGAACTTGGAAGGATCTCATGTTACCACTACATCATACCCGCTTACTTAATAGTAAATCATATTTTTCATTATAAGGTCAAGTGCACTTTATAAAAAACTTTTAAAAATTTTTAAACTTTCTAACTGACAAACCCTGTTAAATTGAAAACAAAAATCTGATAAAAATTCTTAACAAAAAATCTGAAACAAAAAAAACTTGAGACAAAAAAAGCTTCGCTTTTTTTGTCAGGCTTCTTTTGTTTGAATTAGTCGAACAACAACTAAAAATACCATTTGAAAGACTGACAAAAAATGCAAAGCATTTTTTGTCAGGTTTCAATTTTTGCTTTTTCCAATATAATTTTAATAAAATCTCTAGTTAAAATAATTTACTACCTTGCAAACCCACGTGCATGACAAGCCATTAAATTTACGTAAGATACGAGCTCTTCCTTTAAACGACACGATCTTTCTACCTTTGATTTTGGTCCTACTTCTTTTATAGGAACTACTAGCTGTAAAGTAAAACTTTTTGGTTCTTTAGAAATAGGAAATAAAAACATATACTCTAAATTTTCCAATATTCCGCGGTAATCTATACTTTCCTTATTTTCTTTTTTTTTTCAGGGATCTGGTGCATATTCGATGCATTAAATTCTAATGATGCACCATACACCAAGACTTATTTTCAATAATTATTTCATGACTCTGAGATCACTTCAAAAGCGAAAGGCTGTATTTGGAGTATTCCCCGAATGCCTTCCATAAAGAGTAGGAATTTTAATAGTTACTTTCAACTTACTTGAAGGTATGTAAATAGCAAGTTGGGTCCAAGATGTGTCTTTTAATAAACGACTATTCGATCTTCTAATTATTTCTTCTTGTAATATTTGGGATAGAGAACCTAAAGTTGTTTTTACAGAACTTTCTTCTACACGAAAAAATAGTTCTAAAACACGTTTAGTAGAAGCCGGTTGATTATAAAATATATGAACTCTTATAATGGTCTCTTGAGAAAGAGACACTGAAATTTGATTATAACGGTCCATTTATTCCTCCCCTATAAAGTCTATACCAACAAAGCCTCGACCCTCTCTACCTCGAACCCGAAACGGTTTATTATAGACACCCATCACGGGCTCGATTTCTTTAAAGAAAAGTTCTTTTGAAACTCCAGCCCTTGATGGGGTTGCTTCCAAATAATAATTGTATAAATCTAAAGTTTTTAAGAAGTTCCCCGATTTTTGAACAATCTTGCTTTTAACCCATTGTGCTAGATATAGTCTTTTAGCCTTTGGATTATCTAAATCTAAATCTTACAAATTATCTAAATATTGTTCATTTAATATTGTTCGATGAGCGAATTCTGTTAAATTATCACTTTTCCAGCCGCAATTTTAGAGATATTTCAACTTAGATGATCTTTAAAAAGCAATGTTAAAACAAATAAAAGAAGAAATACTAAAATAAACAGTATCGTCAAAAAGTAATTTTTTGTGTTATTATTGAATTGTTTACTATAAGCTTTTTTAGCAAAAAACTTTAATGTAAAATCTGTATAAAACATATACTCTTTTGCATTAACTTTTTTAGTAAAAAAAAATAATAAAATTTTATTATTTTTTTTTATTATATTAGTATTTTAAAAATTAAAAATGTAGATGGTTGTTAAAAAAAAATATTTTTTTTTTAACAACAATTGTTGCGCTTCTTTTATTTTACGTAGTAAAATAATCAGCAACCATTGAATGGCTTCCTTAAGTGTGAAGCTCCTTTACGAATTAAAGAAAATTGATGCTACTTTATTTGCTTTTAAAATATTTAATGAATCTTTAATAAAAATTTGAAAAAAAAATATTTTTGTTAAAAAAATTTAATACGAAAATTACGTAAGAAGATAAAAACCTTGTTTTTGTTGAAGAACTTTATTTAGTAAAATTTAAAAATAAAATATATTACTTATATCATTTATATTAAATATTAAGAAAACACTACCATTACATAGTAATATGCTTAACGTAATTAACAAAAATACGGACCTGACCTTTACAAAAAATGTTTTACATTTTTTGTTTCAAAAAGCAGTTATGACAAAAATAAGATTTTAAAAGCACGTGAAACACTGACAAAAAATGTTTCACATTTTTTGTTTCAAATGTTTCACATTTTTTGTTTCAAATGTTTCACATTTTTTGTTTCAAATGTTTCACATTTTTTGTTTCAAATGTTTCACATTTTTTGTTTCAAATGTTTCACATTTTTTGTTTCAAATGTTTCACATTTTTTGTTTCAAATGCCTGACCTGACAAAAACAAAAATATTATTTTTGTTTTTGTCAGGTCAGGTTAAAGCGATGTTAAAAGAAGGACCTTGCTTTATACTTTTTTGTTAGGTTTTTATTTTTGTTTTGTTTTAGTTTTATCTTTTATTTGTTTCACATAAATAAAAATTTATGTGAAACAAATAACATTAATTACCTTTCCAAAAAAACTCTTTCGTAAACAAAATTTTGATTAATATTTTTGTATGACAAAAAATCGTTTTAAATTAAAAAAAACAACTAATTTACCATTTTTTGGTACTGTTAAGAAAGGAGATTCATTATTTACTACTATTCCATTCTTAAAAAATTTTTTTAAACCTTCAGTTTTTTTTTCAAATTATCGTATTCGTGCAAAAACTTCAATAACAACTAATTGGAAACAGTTAAACAATATACAATTTCTAATTGCTTTATTTCCATTTGTGTTTAGTTTTTCTTTATTAATTCGATCTCGATACAAAGGACAATTCTTTTCATACCTTGTGAAAGATAATTTACCTGGATTTTGTTTACCACATCAGAATCTTTCTTGGGAGACTTTTCGAGAAATTACTTCTAAAAAAATAGCTTCTCTTTCTGATGACAAATTATATATTTGTAAATCTCCTAACACTGGGACTGACAAATCGGAAGTTATTAACAACTCCTTTGGCTCACAAATCGAAGATTCGTCAGTCGAAACGTTAGAAGATAATGACCAGATGTTAGATTCAACTCTTGACAAATCGGAAGTTATTGACAACTCCTTTGGCTCACAAATCGAAGATTCGTCAGTCGAAATGTTAGAAGATAATGACCAGATGTTAGATTCAACTCTTGACAAACCAGTAACAAAAACGGAGTTTTCGTCTCAGGTTTCTTTAAAATTTAATTCTTTCGTCTCAAGAGAGCAGAGAAAACAAACAAATTTACAAAATCAAGATCTTATAAAGCGTCTTGATATTTACGGTAATTTAATTATACTTGAAATGAAACCTGTTTGGGAGTATAAGCAAAAACAATTTTATACAGGTTTTTTACCCAAAGTAAATAAAATTACTCTAAATAAATTGCCTGTTTTTTTTAATGGAAAACAAAAAGTAGCAGAAAAAACGTTTGCCTCTATTTCTAACAAAGAAGAAAGTTTTGGTTCAGCCAAAAAACTACCACAAGAACAAAGTTCTTGTTTGGGCTTCCAAATCGAAGATGAAACAAAAAATGCTTCGCATTTTTTGTCAAGATCAGCCACTTTTTGTCAGTATTTGCCTTTACAGACAAAAAACAATAAGTCAGAAAAATTCTTTGAGTATAAATTTTCTGCACGAAAACCAAATTTTTTATCTTTTTCTAAAAACAAAATTGATTTAAAACCAACACTGATTAATAAAAAACCTAATTTAATTAATGTGTTTACAAAACAACCTTTTCAACAAAAATTATTTGATCTTGACGAATTACCTTTAAAATTGGAGCAAAATTATTCAGAGGCTTTACCCCTAAAAAAACAAGAAAATCAAAAATATTTTCCTATTCCTGGTCCTAATATTTTTGAAGCTTTCCAAAGCTTTCCAAATCAGAAGTTCTTATCAGATTTTTCTTCTAATAAGGAAAAAAACATAAGTAACGTGGAAAATTGTATAGCAAACCTTGACAAACCGATAACAAAAACGGAGTTTTCGTCTCAGGTTTCTTTAAACTTTGACTCAAATTTGTTATCAGAGACAAAACAACATACTAATGAAACTTTACTCGCAGCTGGTAAACCTGGACAAACCGATAACACTGACAAAAAAAGCGAAGCTTTTTTTGTTTCAAACGAAGTTTTTGTCTCAGATTTATTAGAGATTTCTCAGTCAGATGTGAAAGAAGAAATCTTTTCTAAAAAAAGTTTTTTAGAAAATGAATTAAAAAAATTTTTTTATAATGAAGGATTTACTCCTTCGGTTAACAAAAATACTATTCTTGTTAAAGCGATCTTAAAAGAAGGGCCTTTTAGAAATCTACAAAAATACACAAATCAATTTACTTATCTAGATCTAACTACTTCCTTTACAAACCGTGGATCTCGTAGATTTGCAAATTTTGTATCAGATTTTTCTAATAAAGAAAAAAACATTAATGATGTTAAAGAGTTTGAATTTTTTGATTATATTCAAAATGTAATTTTAAATTTAGAAAAGGATAATATTAATTTAACTCTACCAGAACAAAGTTCTGTAACTAAATTAAGACTTTTGTCAGGATATTTATATCCTGATATGGAAATAGCAAAAATACGTCTTTTATTTATTCAGAATATATACAAAAATATTATATTTGAAAGATTAAATAAAAAAAGCTTTCCAATAAAAATTGAAATACCTTCCAGTTTTGTTTATGATTTATTGAATGAGAGTAATTCTTTAATGTCGACTTCTACCCAAAACTTAACAAAAAATGCAAACCATTTTGAAACAAAGAATGGAAATCATTTTTTGTCAAAGCCAGTGTCTCAAGTTTTTGTTTCACTTTTAAAAGAAAAGAAACCAATTTTTAATTTTTTACCAAATCTACAATTAAATTTTCATTATTTACCTGCTAGTCAAACTCTTTTGAATCAAAATCTAACTGAAAATTCAAATGTTGGTGGAATTTATCAAAAAGTTCTTACTATTTACAAAGCTGATAATAATCCAAACAATTTATTATTATTTTTAAAACCTTTGTTATATCTTCAAACACCTTTTCGCGAATCTTGGGAATCTGTAACGGTTCAATCATGGCCACGCTTACAAATCTCCGAATTGTTTGCGGGACAATTATTTCCCTTTGGGAAATCATGGTTTGCTATTACAAAACTATCTTTTGTTTTTATTGCTCTTAAAATTTTCCAAAGTTTATTATCAATTTATGGAAAAGAATTAGCGTTTTTGGGTTTTTTCGATGATAATTTAAAAGAAGAATTTGGATTAACTGATGATAAAAAAGACAAAGGTTATCGTTTAATTAAAAAAGTTAAAAAACGATTTAAAGATGTAGTCGGAATTGACAACATTTTACCAGAATTAGGTGAGATCGTTTGGATTCTTCGAAATTCTGGTCCAACTTTTAAAGTTGGGCATTTTCTTCCTAAAGGTTTTTTATTTGTAGGTCCTCCGGGAACAGGGAAAACTCTTTTAGTACAAGCTATTGCTGGTGAAGCTGAAGTTCCTGTATTAGTTCAATCAGGGAGTTCGTTAACTAGTTCAGAAGAAAACGAAAAAGGCGCTCAACGATTAAGAAATTTGTTTGAGCAAGCACGAAAGGTTGCCCCGTGTATTGTATTTATTGATGAAATTGATACATTAGGTGAAAGTAGACAAGATGTTATGAGTACTTCTGTTGGAACTGATGATTTAATTCAATCTCTCCATCAATCTAATCGTGGATCAACTGAAACAAGTTCAAATAATTCTATAAATGGTAATAAAGCTGAAAAACAAAGCAGTAACACTGACACTCGCTTAGATTTTTTTGTTTCTGGTGATTTAACTAGAAATGCAAATATTGAAAAAACTTCTGTAGGAAAAAAAAATCAAGCAAAACAACAAACAAATCAAGAACAGTTAAATCTCTTAATGCAGTTTTTAATCGAATTGGATGGACTAAAATCCCGTACTGGAGTTATTGTTATTGGTGCAACAAATAGACCTAAAGTTTTAGATCCTGCTTTAACACGACCAGGAAGATTTGATCGTGTTCTTAATTTAGAACTCCCTGGAAGAAAAAAGCGGATTGAAATTTTAAAATTTTATAGTCGAAATCTTGGATTAACATTGTCTTCTTCTAAAAAGATTGAGGAAAAAATAAATGTAAACAAAAAAAGCTCAACAAAAAAAGCGAAGCTTTTTTCGTCTCAAGCTTTTTTTGTCAGTAAAAATCTAGGATTTTTTTTAGAATCTTTAGAATCTAAGATTGGAACCTTGTTGATTAATGAAAACAAACAAACGAATACTTCAATAGATTTTCCTGTCACTATTAATAATAATTTAAAAGAAAAAAAAGATAGAAATAATGTTTTAAAAAATAAGAATCAAGATCTAAATTTTTCTTGGGAATACTTAGCTAATCGGACCTTTGGTTTTAGTACAGCTGCTTTGGCTACAGCAATGAATGAATCGTCTTTAAGAGCAATCCTTCGAGACACTGGACATACAGTTGAAACAATTGACCGAGGTATTGAAGTTATTACAAGTTATAGTATAGAGAAACCAAAAATTGATAATGAAAAGGGTTTTCTTTCGAAAACTACAAAAACTCCGTTTGAAACAAAAAAAGCTTCGCTTTTTTTGTCAGTGTTAGAAAAGGATCCTTTTTTTATTACTAGGTTTGCTTATTATCAAGCTGGAAAAGCTGTATTACATACACTTCTTCCAGAACACCCAGATGCTATGATTTTAAAACTTTGGCCACAACCTAAAAATAGCCGATATAAAGAAAGTAATCTTCCGTTAACTTCAAATAATAATCGTGCAAAATTAGAAACCCGGTTAATTGGATTGTACGCTGGAAAAGCTGCTGAATTGCTAGCTTTATCTTTACATTCTCATATCAAAGAAGAAAAAACTAATAAAAAAAAGAGAACTGATAAAATTAAAGCAAAAACTTTAAACAAACTTCAAACAAACCTTGACAAACCGGTAACAAAAACAAAGTTTTTGTCTCAGGTTTGTTTGAAATTTGTCAAGGTTGGTCAGGAGACTAAAAGTACAAATAAACAAACAAAAAAACTTTCTTTTTCTAAGGTAAATAATCTTACAAAACAAAATTTTGAGACAAAAAATGTGAAACATTTTTTGTTAAAATCTGACAAAAGAAATCTTTGGCATTCTAATCTTGGAATGGAAGATCTTTCTGCCGCAAGCCATTTAGCTCACTCTTTAGTAGATAAATGGCATTTTTATTCAAATAAAATTGCTATACGGAGAGAAAATCAAATATTTACTAATCAAAACCAATTTGAAACTTCAGAGATAGAAGTTTTTGAACTTTTTCAGCAACTAACTGAGGATTTACAAAATAGAATTTCTGCATCAAATATATCAGAGAGTCGTCTTCGTAAGGAAAGAGATAAATATTCTCGCTATAATTTTCAAGAATGGTCAATTCGACCTTGGTGGCAAGATCAAATCACAAAACAAACAGGGTTTTCGTTGGAAAACTCCAAAAACGATGTTTCTGTAAGAAATTTAAATATGTTTTATGATGATTGGTATAGAATTTACCTCCCAGATCCTGAAGAAAGTGAACGTAATGAGGAATGGGTAACGCCTGACGAATATTACCATAATACGCAGAACTTAAAAAACCTTTTACCAAAAAAAAGATACAATCAAACAAAAAACACATTTAAACAAACTTTAAACAAACCGCTAACAAAAAATGCAAACCATTTTTTGTCAGGGTCAGTGTCGTTATGGGGCAGGGGCCCCAAAGAAGCAAAGGTTTATCAGGGTTTGCCAGGTTTTGATATAACTTGGAATGATATATACAAACTAGATAGAGATTATATTTATCATGCGTTAATTTTAACTTCTTTTAACCAAGCTTTTTCCTTACTTGATGAAAATCGTGAACTTTTAGATTATTTGGCAGATTATTTAATGCGTTTTGAAACTCTTCGACAACAAGAAATAAAAGAAATTTTCGATGATTTTGGTTCACCTAATATTGAAAAGAAATCTTTTTTAAAAAAGAAACCAACTGAAACAAAAACAAGGTTTTTGTCATTATTTGTTCCTAACGAAGCTACTTTCGCAACAGATAAACAAAAGGTAAAAATCCTTTTCGATAAAAAATGGGGAAAAAACTCTCGACGAAATTTTTCTCGATTTTTTAGTTTTGATCAACAAGCCCTGACAAAAACAAAATTCTTGTTTCCTCTTTCAAAAAATAAAAATTCTCGTCCATTTACTTTTTTTGAAACCATTAATAAATAAAAATTAAAATTAGTATCTTTCTAACAAAAACCTGACTTGACAAAAAAAGCCTGACAAAAAAAGCCTGACAAAAAATGCAAAGCTTTTTTTGTCAGGCTTTTTTTGTCAGGCTTTTTTTGTCAGGTCAGGTTTCAGTTTTTGTTTGGATACTACTATTTTTGTTCAGCGATGTTAAAACAACAAGAAGTTGAGACAAAAATGGAAACAAAAATATCATTTGAAACAAAAAAAGCAAATCTTATTTTTGTCATAACTGCATTTTTGTCTCAACTTTTTGTAGGTCCCTAAAGGAACCTCTTTGGGTAAAAATTTTTTTAATATCAATAAATTTAATAGAGCTTTGTCTTTTTTTATAAAACTTACAAACTTTTAAGAAAGTCAAGACCTGTCCAACAAATCTCTAACAAAACAAGCAAACAAAAAATATTATTTTTTGTTTGCTTGTTTTGTTAGAGATTTGTTAGCCTCCTAGCATCGTCTTGTATTCTTTTTAAGAAATACAATACTAGCTTTTTAACATAAAAAGGTAATGTTAGTGATGTCTGCAGTGTTAGAATATTACGTCTAGATATTACTGATCTAAATTATATTAAAGGTTTTCTGTAAGAAAACTTAGGCTAACAAAAAATCATATTAAAACTGTTCTTAATTTATGAAAATTGAAACTAGAATAGTATTTTTTATAAATAAATTGAAGGTTTATTTAAAAAGGAAAAATTCTTTTTTTAAAGAAGTTTTTTCTTTTGCTTTATTTACATTATTTTTTGGATTTTTAATTGGAAATCTTTTTGGTACGTTTTTAAATACAATACGTTCTTTTATTCTTTGGGATGGTTTTATTATTTTTATAATATTGGTTATTATGGAATTTTTAAATTTTCTTTTATACAACAAAGCAAAACGTTTTTTTGTAATATTTCAGAGGACTTCCTATTATTCTAATAATCAAATTATTTGGAAAAGTCTTAATTATTTAAAGATAGGAATTATGTTTGGTTTTTTTATTGATGCTTTTAAAGTAGGTAGTTGATCAATACCATTATAATTATTTCCTAACCTGACAAAAAAAGCTTTAAACAAAAAAAGCTTTAAACAAAAAAGCTTCGCTTTTTTTGTCAGGCTTTTTTTGTTTAAAGCTTTTTTTTGTCAGGCTTTTTTTGTTTCAAATTTTATTTTTGTTAAGCTTTTTTTGTTTCAACTTTGTTTTGTTAAAGGTTTGTCCAGTAGTTGGAAGATTTTAAAATTGATCAAGATTTACAGAAGTGGTTAAAAAAAAAAACCCAAAAAACTCTTGTTTTAGTTTGAAAAAGTGGGATTCGAAAAACTCAGTTCTCTACCGCTTTTGTCAAACAAAACAATTTTAAAACATTAATGGTTAATCATAGAGAAGGTTTTAGTCGGTTAGATGAAACCTATGATGCCATTATCATTGATGATACTAACCTACACGAATTTAAAGAAACACAACTCTTAAGCCTTATAGATAATCAAAGCAATAAAAATCTAAAAGTTTTGTCATATTATTTAAATATAAAGCTGTTTATAAAAAACCAGGCATTGTACAGATGATTGCTATGAACAAGAAAGAGTTAATTTCCATGCATGATGGCAGACTGTATTTTTTAAACCCTGTTTTAGTTGTTTTACTTCTTATGCTTTTAAAATCTTTGATTTTAACCCAGTTTTACGAAGTAAAACAACTAACAAAACTGCGGACTTTGCCTTTTCGAAGGGTTAAGAGCGCATGCATAGAAAAGATACGAGCCGGGTGATCTTTGTTTCTTTGTTTTTTTTTAATGATTAATCTTTACGATTGCACTACTATTTAGAGTGATTGGAGTCTGGTCCTACCAAAAAAAGCTCTCATTTATATCTGCTCTTCTGAAGACAGTGGTAGATCTATACATTCAATACCCAAATATTCACGTCTTTTTTTTGAACCTATTGCGGGCGGGTTTTATATTGAACGAATTCACAGCTTATTCAAGTTGTTTTGAAAACGTTCTTTGAAATAGGTGTGTTCCAGAAATAGGTGTGTTCCACGAGGCCTATGATCTTTGTAATTTTAATAAAAATTTTATGTGTTTACGTAATTTCCTACATTACTTTTGATACTATTAGACACCCATTGAGCCAAATATAATGTTTTTGATAGAGGCATCTTTAAATTCAGCTCTTCCGCTTCCCATACCGATAGGTATAAAATTGTTTTTTTAGTAATTTCATTTTTTGGGGGTTCGTACTTGTTTACATAGTTAGTCTTTGATGGTCTTTCAATTACAGCAGGCTCTGAATATTATTTGTATTCTTTTATTTCTAGACTATTTTATTTATTTTTACTTTTAATTTTAAAATAAAAAGTAGTAAGTTGAAAAATAAAAATTACGAACTTTATAATAAAAATAGTTTTAAACAAATAACTTTTTTGATTTTTATTAAATTGTGTTTTAGTAAAAACGATTTTTGCATAAAAATAAAGCTTTTAATATCTATAAAAAGACATTTTTATTTATTTTCTCTTAAAGAAAAAAACACAGTCAAACAAAAATACGGACCTAACAAAAAAAGCTTAGCTTTTTTTGTTTCAAATAATATTTGAGACACTGATAAAAAATGTAAAGTATTTTTTGTCAAGTTTCAATTTTTGTCGTTATGGGGCAGGGGCCCCAAAGAAGCAAAGGTTTTTGTAGTTTTCTAACAAAAACTTAACAAAAATTATATTTTGGTTTCAAGTTTTTGGAAGGGATACTAAGTTTTCTAACCTGACACCCTAACAAAAACTTCGTTTTTGTCATTGAAACAAAAAAAATACTTTTGTTTCAGTTTTTGGAAAACCCTAAGTTTTATTACAAAATAAAAAAAATTAGTAGTAACGTTAAAACTAAGAATAGTAATAGTAAAATTTTTATTTTCCTTGTAAAAAGTTCTGTTAGAAATTAGTTTTTTTTTTATCAAAAATAAAAGACAATTCTTTCATATTTTACTCTAAATTATAAAATTTATTTACATTTATTTATTGATTAACAATAAAATACTTATATCATTCTTTTTGTTTTATATACCGTTTCTCCTTTTCTTTTTTATTTTGTTTCGATGTGTTTTTTTAAATAATTTTAAATTTGAAACAAAAACCTGACAAAAAAAGTGAAACTTTTGAAACAAAAAATGTAAAACATTTTTTGTCAGTGTTTCAAATATTATTTTTGTTTTTGTCAGGTCAGGTCAGTTTTTTTATTAGATTTTTGTTCAAAATTTATAACAAAATAAGTTTTATTGAAAATTAAAAAGAAGTAATTTTGGAGATTTACGCTATGACTATAGCAATCGGTAAAACTCAAGAAAAAAGTGGTTGGTTTGATTTAGTAGATGATTGGTTACGACGTGACCGTTTTGTTTTTGTAGGATGGTCAGGTTTATTATTATTTCCTACAGCATATTTTGCTTTAGGCGGTTGGTTAACTGGAATTACTTTTGTAACTTCTTGGTATACTCACGGTTTAGCAACATCTTTCCTAGAAGGTTGTAATTTCTTAACAGCTGCGGTTTCAACTCCAGCAAATAGTATGGGTCATTCTTTATTATTTCTTTGGGGACCAGAAGCTCAAGGTGATTTTACTCGTTGGTTTCAATTAGGCGGTCTTTGGGCATTTGTAGCTCTTCATGGAGCTTTTGCTTTAATTGGGTTTATGTTACGTCAATTTGAAATTGCTCGTTCAGTAAAACTTCGTCCTTACAACGCTATTGCGTTTTCAGCACCTATTGCTGTTTTCGTTTCTGTTTTTTTAATTTACCCTTTAGGTCAATCTGGTTGGTTTTTTGCTCCTAGCTTTGGTATTGCTTCAATCTTCCGTTTTATTCTTTTCTTCCAAGGATTTCACAACTGGACTTTAAACCCTTTCCACATGATGGGAGTAGCTGGTGTATTAGGTGCTGCTTTACTTTGTGCGATTCACGGTGCAACTGTTGAAAATACTCTTTTTGAAGATGGTGATGGTGCTAATACTTTCCGTGCATTTAACCCAACTCAAGCAGAAGAAACTTATTCTTTTGTAACAGCTAATCGTTTTTGGTCTCAAATTTTTGGTGTAGCTTTTTCAAACAAACGATGGCTTCACTTCTTCATGTTATTTGTACCAGTAACTGGTTTATGGATGAGTGCACTTGGTGTTGTAGGTTTAGCTTTAAACTTACGAGCTTATGATTTCGTATCTCAAGAGATTCGTGCAGCAGAAGACCCTGAATTCGAAACTTTTTACACAAAAAACATTCTTTTAAACGAAGGTATTCGTGCATGGATGGCTGCTCAAGATCAGCCACATGAAAAACTTGTATTCCCTGAGGAGGTATTACCACGTGGAAACGCTCTTTAATGGTACTTTAAGTGTAGGCGGTCGCGACCAAGAGTCTACAGGATTCGCTTGGTGGGCTGGAAACGCCCGCTTAATTAATCTTTCTGGTAAGTTGCTAGGTGCGCATGTAGCGCACGCTGGCCTTATCGTTTTTTGGGCAGGTGCTATGAATTTATTTGAAGTAGCACACTTTGTTCCAGAAAAACCTATGTATGAACAAGGTCTTATTCTTTTACCTCACCTTGCAACGTTAGGATACGGTGTAGGTCCTGGTGGAGAAATTATTAATACTTTTCCATATTTTGTTTCTGGTGTGCTTCATCTTATTTCTTCTGCTGTTTTAGGTTTTGGTGGTATTTATCACTCTTTAATCGGTCCTGAAACTTTAGAAGAGTCTTTTCCATTCTTTGGATATGTTTGGAAAGACAAAAATAAAATGACTACTATTCTTGGAATTCATTTAATAATTTTAGGAATTGGTGCTTGGCTTTTAGTATGGAAGGCACTTTACTTCGGTGGTGTTTATGATACTTGGGCTCCCGGCGGTGGTGATGTACGTACTATTACTAATCCAACTATTAGTCCAGCAGTTATTTTTGGATATTTATTAAAATCTCCATTTGGTGGAGATGGTTGGATTGTAAGTGTTGACAATATGGAAGACATTATTGGTGGACACATCTGGATTGGAACTTTATTAATTTTTGGTGGAACATGGCACATCCTTACTAAGCCGTGGGCTTGGGCTCGTCGTGCTCTTGTTTGGTCAGGTGAAGCTTATCTATCTTATAGTATTGCTGCTGTTTCTCTAATGGCTTTTGTTTCTTGTAACATGTCTTGGTTTAACAACACAGCTTACCCTAGTGAATTTTATGGACCAACTGGTCCAGAAGCTTCTCAATCACAAGCTTTTACTTTTCTTGTTAGAGACCAACGTCTTGGTGCTAACGTAGCTTCAGCTCAAGGTCCAACTGGTCTGGGTAAATATTTAATGAGATCACCAACTGGTGAAATTATTTTTGGTGGTGAAACTATGCGATTCTGGGATTTCCGTGGACCTTGGTTAGAACCTCTAAGAGGACCTAATGGTTTAGATTTAAGTAAACTTAAAAATGATATCCAACCTTGGCAAGAAAGACGCGCAGCTGAATACATGACACATGCTCCATTAGGGTCTCTGAACTCTGTTGGTGGTGTAGCTACTGAAATTAACGCAGTAAACTTTGTATCACCACGTAGTTGGTTAGCAACATCTCATTTTTGTTTAGCATTTTTCTTCTTTATTGGTCACTTATGGCATGCAGGAAGAGCTCGTGCAGCAGCAGCTGGTTTTGAAAAAGGTATTAACCGTGATAACGAACCTGTTCTGTCTATGCGACCATTAGATTAGTTAATATTTTTTTTCTAAAAAATACTGACTATTTCTTTCTAAATGGGCTTACAAATAAAAGATAAAAAGATGAAACAAAAACTTAACCTGACAAAAAAAGCCTGACAAAAAAAGCTTCGCTTTTTTTGTTTCAGCTTTTTTTTGTTTCAAATAAGCTTTTTTTGTCAGGTCAGTGTTTCAAATAAGATTTTTGTTTCATCTTCTTATCTTTTATTTGTAAGCCTCTTAACCCTTAAGGAAATCATGATTTCTGTATCTTTTTGTATCTTTTTGTATCTTTTTGTATCTTTTTGTATCTTTTTGTATCTTTTTGTATCTTTTTGTATCTTTTTGTATCTTTTTGTATCTTTTTGTATCTTTTTGTATCTTTTTGTATCT
>JAABUP010002834.1_pt1 | contig 32299 bp, 33 predicted proteins | sample 5559201 | NCBI WGS metagenome assembly JAABUP01 (sample SAMN10711887, study PRJNA513373) | rock metagenome | isolation source: Antarctica rocks | place: Antarctica
CGCGAGGGATCGTGTGTGAGCAGGGGCTCGGGGACCACGCCTGAGTATGCGATGCATTTTGAGTCGGTTTCGGTGCAAAATTGTTACAGGTTGCGTCTGGCTGAGCTGTAGCTGAGAGCTGGAAAATTTTGCTGGCTGATAGGTCTGCCGGCCACGAGCATTAAGCAGCAGGCAATAGAATCCAAAGGAGAGCTGAATTTCGTTATACCTACATCAGCAGAGTGAAAAGCCCTCAGAACGTGTGTCGAGGCTCTGTTGAAGAGTGCAATCAGGCACATGCAGAGGTAGTTGTCCACAAAACCAGGCACAAGGCAGACAGGCTCGTGACCGGCGCGCTGAAGCTGCTCTTTCTGGCTATCTGTATGTGCTTGAGCCCTCAGTCTGGGTGTGTGAAGAAGCCGCCTGTAAACTGACTAGCACAGAAAGGTCGCACTGCAAAGGGTCAAAACCCGTGACGCTTAGGGTAATAGTAGCAGGCCCCAAAAGCAAGGAGCCATGTATGTAGATGCAGTGCAGTATGCAGACTGCATGCCACAATTCAGGTCAATCGTGCATGGCTCAATTATTAAACCGAAAAGGAACGCAGCAGCATGCATGCATCACATGATTGACACCATACAGGTATGAAATGCAGAGGCTGCACATGCGTCGCAATATGTGCATATCGGCACATACCATACAGACATACGCAAAATAGATAAAAACAGAGCAAGCAGAGAAGTGAATTGGCATACACAACCAGCTAGTAGCTCATTGCTGCCATCACCTCAGGCCCAAATAGGGCTCCAGACTGTCCTCACCATGCCAACATGCGTTGCTGGCTGTTGCTGCTGCTGTCATTACTGCCTCTGTCACTGCTGTTGAGGCTGCTGTTGCTGTTGCTGTCACTGACGCTGCTGGTGTGATAGACACATTCTGGAATCTGCTGTCAGCTGATCTGGTGTAGTAAATATCAATATAGATGTGTGAGTGAAGGATGCATGTCAGCTCGGGCATAAAGCCGTACGTTTCAGCTGGTTTAGAGAGTAAGTGTTGTCTGACTGCGTTTACAAGATCGGAACTGTCAAAGTCTGTCTGTTGGCCCAAAGTCGGTCCCAAGGACACCAAAAATAAACACAGAAAAAAAAAAAAACTATTGCACTAAACCTAAACAACACGAAAAAAGTGGGCATTGGGAATAAAAGCTGCAGACTGAACACAGCATCTGTGCAGCTTCGGTCTGTGCTGAAGCTGCTCTGCTGCGTAAGAAGCTGGCCACCAAGATGTTTGTACAATGTTTATCCCATAAACGTGCTCAGGGAAAACCGGCATATGCCTTGACTGCAATGCTCTGTAAAGCAATGTTTCAAGTGTGGAACAGCTCCGGGAGGGACCCTCTGTTCCCCTTTTTTGGCATTGGGGTCAGGACGTCTTGAGGGGCAGCCTCTGTGTGCCAAACACCAAGCAAGATCCAGTGCATTGCTGGAGTATCACCACAATACTTCTGCAAAGTGAGCAGCAGAGGCCAGGGGCAGACAAGGTCTCATCTGCAAGAAGGTCAAGGCACACGATGCTCTTCAAGCATGCGCTTGCAGCAACATGGGTTTGCATGTATGCCAATGATCTCAACAAGACTTGCAAATTGATCAACTCTGGGCAATGTCAGAGGCCGTGCTGAGCAACAGGCAATTGTGAAGCAACTGCTCAAACAAAATACTTTGTTCTTGCCTAAGCAGTCTCAACAAAGTTGTGGATGACAGTTTGGCAGAAAGGGTTGATTGTACCCCGCGACTGTCCTGCCACCTGCTGACTGCCAAGCCATTGAGCTGACAGTTGTGCCGGGGCATGTTCCTCAATCAGATCACACTATTTTACGATTGTGGCTAACTGGACGCGACCATAGCTGCCGCCAGTGCTGTCTGAGCTCTGCATGCAATAACAAAACAAATGTCATGTCAGGAAGAGGGCATGCACCCTGCAATCTTGCTGCTTGAACAATGGCTAGGCATGTGAGCAAGGCCCCAACTGTTACCTGTCTTAGCGATTTTGAGCCGTGCTGCATCGCGATCTGCTATTGTGTTGAAAGGGCATGGCACCACTTGCTGAGCTGAGGGAGAGATGCCTATCAGCGCACCTATACTATAAGAATATGCTTCAGAGCCAGAGTGCTTGTGAGGTAGCTAATGTGCAAATTTGCATTATGCACACAAGAAACAGGCGTATCACACAACTGGATGAGACAGGCAGCCCAGGACAAAATTGGTAGGCAGCACAGTTTGAAGGCAAGCTTACTCACACAAAGCAACACAAAATGCAATGCAGACTGTGGGAAAATGCTGCGCGTATCAAGCAGGACAGTATGTCGCAACAAAATCATGACTGCGCTCATACGGATGCTGGTTGGATGCAGTACTTACTTTGGAGACAGCGCCTGTAAGTGTAGAAGCCTGGAGAGAGAACAGGAGATTTCGCTGTTATTGCATAGCCCTCATGATCAAACAATAAACCATCACCCCACAGGAGCTTGACTTTTTCCATTACGTACTTGCTATGAGTTCCTTGTCTGAACTTCAGTGGCTCTGAGTTTTCGCACTGTATTGATATTGCAGAACCAAAGCCATTTTCCATCTGAAAGGAGTATGTCACAGTTGCCTTTGAGACTGCAAAGACCCGCAGCTTTTGTATCCATGAAACAGAACATCTGCTCAGCCACTGCAGCTGAACGTCTTCACACCTGGAACACAACTCGGACCCGATCGCGTGCGGGAGATTCGGCATCGTTTTGTGCCATGCTCTGAGCCGCAGGCGCAGTCCTGTGTCACGTCGTAGCACCGTTCAGGTGGTCCAGCTGAAGTGTTGGGAGCACATGAGGCCTGCCAGTGACAGTACACTAGACTTTTGCCGAACAAAGGCTGCGCCTTCTTGGCTGCAACGGAGGCTGAGATGGCGCTTCACAAACAGCACGGGTCAGAGAGAGTTGCGGCCGCAACCAAAAGTGCTTCTGCTTAGAACAAGGGGTGGAAGCTGCAAACTGCAATCCTGACTAGCCAGAAGCTGCTGCCGCTGATGCAGCGGAAGGTTGCGCAACGTTTCTGTAAGTCTTGCAAGCAAGGCAAGATACGAGAACTAGGGTCTCGGTCCAGCTTCTTCTATAGGTAGCGAGTAACGGGAGACAATTGACAGCAGACTTTGACAGTACTAAGGCAGGCTTAGTAAGGCTTAAGTCAAGGGCCTTGTGACAGCTCATTCGGAATCAGTGTTTCGTCAACAGAGATGTGACAAGCTCCAACCTGGCAATCAGCTCGGTCGGCTCTCAGCCACACCGACTAAACCTTGACAAGCACATGCAAGACGATAGTAGGCGGCGCATCGCCACCATTGCGAGGCACCTGCAACCTTTAGAAAGTCCAGTGAACGAAATACCACAACCAGGAAGCACACAAGTTTTTGCTACGCAACACACCGCCGCGAAGAAGGAGGCAGCTATAAAGTCTTCCTATGCCAAAGTGCATGGGGAGGTGTCGGAAGAGCCGGCAAGCTGGACTGGGATACCTGCAGTTCAGAAAACAGCCCTGCAAGAAGTTATATACCAAAAGGCAGTCCGAGAAGGAATAGCCAAGGTGTCAATATGTGACCGTGTGTTTTGCTTGCTGTTTGGCAGCAAGCGCTGCTGACCTAAGCACCTGGTCTTCTGCTGTCAGATTGCTCAAGGTCTGCTGTGGCCTGCTAGATCACCATCAACCGCCCACACAAGCGTAACGCTTTCACACCCTTGACAAGTAAGTCCTTGTTTCATCTCCTGATATCATGGCCAGTAGGCATTGTGCACACATACGGTTGAAGACGTTGTGTTGTATGCGCAGATGCAGAGCTGTCATTATGCTTCAATGATGTCAGAGATGATCCAGACATAGGTGTAGTAATCCTCACAGGTGCAATCACCAGGATCTTTGACTCTCTGCATGCAAAGCTACTTCATTGCTGGCCACCATCAGGCAACATGCATAATTGCAGCATTTCGACATTAATTTAGGATCATGCCTCCTGTTGCACAGGAGACGCATGGCGATGCAATTGTAAACTTCTGTTACTGCAGGGGCTGGTACAGAGGCCTTCTGCAGTGGGGGTGATCAGTCAGTGAGGGGCAAGGGGGGCTATGTAGGGGCTGATGGAGTTCCCCGCCTGAATGTACTCGATCTACAGGTGCTGCGTCATGACTCTTCCATATCATCTTGCCTTCATGCTGCTCTGCTTGTGCTGTTGGTCCTCCTCTTCTGCATGTTGTTGGTCCTCCTCTTCTGCATGTTGTTGGTCCTCCTCTTCTTGTGCTGTTGGTCCTCCTCTTCTTGTGCTGTTGGTCCTCCTCTTCTTGTGCTGTTGGTCCTCCTCTTCTTGTGCTGTTGGTCCTCCTCTTCTGCATGTTATTGGCACTACATACTTCAGGCAACACAAGCACCAAGCACCACAGGCACCACAAGAAACAAAACTGCATGGCAATGTTCTGTGGGGAATGTGCATGGCAATGTTCTGTGGGAAAACTGCACGGCAATGTTCTGTGGGTTGGAAACATTTAATGGCACACTCATCTTCATGAGTGCACCCTCCAGTGTCTCCAACTTTCCTTCAGTGTACAGTCAGCATCAACCCCGATCCCGACTGGCTTGGGCCTCAAGACATATCCCAAGAGTGGCAATGCCTGACAGTATTGTCCAGGCGTTTCTGAGTTCACATTTACGCTTTGAAATGGGCTTTCCAGAGGACAGTGAGCTTTCTCTGTTCCAATGGGCAAAAGGGCCCACTCGCCATACTCACTAACCCTCAAACCTCAAACCCATTCAATGCTGTTCAGTGATCACGGACATGTCTCACATGCATGCACTGACATATTCCAAATGCATGCAGGTCCAGATTAGGAGGTTGCCCAAGCCAGTCATTGCCATGGTTGCTGGCTATGCTGTGGGCGGGGGACACATACTGCACATGATCTGTGACCTCACGGTAAAGCCCTGCTGTCATGCCACATGCACACCACCAGGGCTGAGTGGAGCTGCCCTGACACTGGTCAGCCCTGTCAGCAGGGCCAGTGACACCCTGAGTGTGATACATATTGATTGAGCAAGAAATGCCACAGGAAGTTTCAGAGTTGGGGGGCAAGCCTGACACCCCACTGACACAAGTTACCCTAAGCTCATGCAGCTTGCTTGCAATGGCCACAGGCCGCATTTGATGTTTGACCCAACGACGTGCTGTTTATCAGAGTAGTGCTACACACATACATTAGCATGAGTCCTAAAGATGTGCTATATAAGTTGGTTGATTGATTGTGTATGATAATACAGCCATTGACCTCAACAAGTGTGGTGCCATCACTGTGTTCTCATGCATGCAGATAGCAGCAGACAATGCTGTGTTTGGGCAGACTGGCCCAAAGGTTGGCAGCTTTGATGCTGGGTATGGGTCATCACAAATGGTCAGGCTCATAGGTAGGCTGCATGAACAGCCAGGTGTTGGGCTGCCTGCGTTTCCCTGCCTTTCTGTGGCCGTGTTTGACAACACTCACAATCTGCTTTTCAAGTCTCTCACTGTTTCTTCTCAGCTGCTTTTTGTTGCTGACTATGGCTCTGCAAAGGTGCTGTGGCTCACCGCCTGTCTGCTTGTCTATATATGGCTATATCTGTCTGTTCTTTCACAACCCGTAATGACCCGCTAGGTTGTCTTTTGAAACTGGTATGGTGTCTTGAGGTCATCAGGCTCCTGCTGACTGACCCATTGGCCCTTTGGTCTTCGGAAGGCTGCTTTTCGCCTTTGTTGGGGCTGCCTTTTGCCTTCAATCAGGCTGCCTTTTATCGCCTTTATTGGGACTGCCTTTCCCCTCTATTGGGACTGCCTTTCCCCTCTGTTGGGGCTGCCTTTCACCTCTGTTGGGGCTGCCTTTCACCTCTGTTGGGGCTGCCTTTTGCCTTTGATGGGTCTGCCTTATGCCTTTGTCAGTACTGCCTTTTGTGATGTGCTTCATGAGCAAGCTTGCAGTGCAGGTCAGAAACGAGCCAGGGAGATGTGGTTCCTGGCACGGATGTACAATGCTGAACAAGCCCTCAACATGGGGCTGGTCAACACTGTTGTGCCCCTTGACCGCCTTGAGACTGAAACCCTTGTCTGGTAAGTCTACCTGTTTGGCTGGTGCTGTCCACCACCAGCACGGCTGCTGCCTCACTTGGAATGTGCAGTCAGGCCTTCTCAACAGTAACATGTTCTAATATATAACATATATATTCTAACATATCATAACACATATACTCTGTCATATTTTCAACACTGACAGACTCTAACATATTCCGCCAGCAGTAATGCAGGTGTTGATGAGCAGATGGCAGTCTGCCAGTGTCGTGTTTTGTTTGCTGAATGCACCACACACTCAGCTGTGGATTGCGCTCAGGTGCAGAGAGATCATGCGCAACAGCCCAACTGCCCTTCGGCTGCTCAAGTCAGCCATGAATGCTGTGGAAGATGGGCAGTCTGGCTTGCAGCAGCTGGGAGGAGATGCCACAATGCTCTTTTACAACTCTGAAGAAGGCAATGAGGTGCAGTTCTTGCCTGTTATGTCCTTTCCTGGCATTCAAATGTTGATCATGGCAATAAACCATCGGGACATACATTCTGATGCTGACTGGTGGCAAATAGGTGTGCACACCGACATCTGTGTTACCACAGCGTATCTCTTTGTTGTGTCTTGTAGCGCCATGGGACTTGTGAGGAAGACTTCTGAGCACAGTGTGTTGTGCTTGTGTGTGCCCGTGAATCTGTTGTGCGTATACTGATTATGCAAGCAATAAGTGCTGGCTGTGTGTTTTGTAGCTGTCCCAGCAGTTGTGTCGTAGGCTGTTGCTTGCCTTAAGGATGATTGAACAGCAAAGAGTAACAGGGTTTGAGCGTCAGTGCTGGCTGACTAACAGCTTTTTTGCCACACAGGGTCGAGAAGCCTACTTGCAAAAGCGGCCTCCTAACTTCTCAAAGTTCAAGAGGTTGCCCTAAAAGCAAAAGGACTTCAGGGAGACCCAAAAGCAGATAGGGCACATTGAGGAAGAGAATATTGGCTTTGCATAAGCTATACAGTGTGTATTCGACAAGCTTTGAGCCACAAATTCCACTCGCCTTGATGGACTGTGAAACCCAGCTTGTCAGGTGTTGTGACAAATTGACACAAAGACTATGAATTGACACAGAGACCTGAGTACTACTGTTACATAGAGTTCTGCTTCATGTTTGGCGCTTAGTCAAGTCACAGCCTGCACCACTGTCAGATACATATTGTTGGGTATGGCTTTACTAGTACTAACAGCTTGTCTGGGGGATTGGTAAGAGCATCCAGTCTGCGACAGTGAAGTGAAGCAACACTGAGGACACGCCTCCGACTTGTGCAGCCACTGAGATTTGCATGTACGACAGCTTTGACTTGCATTCAGCACTCCAGTGAGGTCTCATGTCACACCACCTGTGCCTGCTGCACATGATAATTCCAATTCTGAATTTTTTGGACATCTCTCTCACGATGACTCACTCATGCAAGCCAGCATGCACATTGCAAATATACTCTCTGTCACATAAGTTGACATCTTACACCACAGGTAAGACAGGCAGCTTGGACAAGGGACAGTTTCCATAAGAGCAATGGCACTGCATCTGCTACACATTCTGCCAGTGTAGCTCATTGCCTCAGGAATACTCTGTTTAGAACTCGTGATCAATTCCCTCCTTTAGTCTGAGCAGTGTGTGCTAGTCTTACTGCCTGCACAGGCAAGATCATTATTGTACGCCCTCACATCACAGGTTTCATCACTATCACAATGCATCAGATTCCATACAGCGTAACACCCAACATGGCGGACTATTCCATGCACTGTGCATGGTGTGTTGCATGAGATACATAACTACAGCTAGCTCTGGCAAGTTGAGAAAGGTAGGTATATCATTCAGGAGGAGTCGCGTGTTCAGCAGTGTATGACCAGCATGACAGCATTGCCAAAGCAACCCATGTGGACTGTTGCAATGACATGACACACATACACACACACGCACACACGCGGGGCATCTGCATGAGCCAGCTCACCTGTTGTCCCAGCTCTGAGTGCAGCTGCTGGCATTTATCAACACAACCATCAGCAAAGGCAGCCAATCCTGAGGCAGCGACCTCAGTCTTCAGGCCGGTGCCAAAGAGCTCTACAGTGGCTTGGTTGTGGCTGCCTTGGCTGCAGCTGATGAATTTGGCAGGCCAGTGGGCTGCGCCAAAGGGAACCCACACCACAGAGCCCTGTCATCAAACAGTTTTGACTCCTTCTACAACTGTGTATTTAGTTAGATGTAGCATAGTATGCAATGTTAGGCAACTGGGTGATGCTTGTCTGGCAGATTTGCAGGGTGTACAATGATGGCATGATCATGTGAAGCAATAGGATAGAGTGACCGGTGCAGATTGACTGCAGCTCAGACGCATGTGACAGGTCATGCATTCTTGGTCTGGATTGGATTTTGTACAATGTATCTCACAGTATGATCAGATACACTGTACACATGTTATTGTGAGGTTATGTCACCTGACGCCACGTGCAAGGGGAACTGTCTGCAGTCAGGGTCACAGATGGAAGCTGACTGTTCTTTGGCTGCAAAAGTACTTCTGGACTCAAACAGGAGCTTAGGATCTGTCCTGCATGTGTGGCTCTATGGTGGCTCTGCTTGCCGCCATTGCATGCATTGCTTGCTGACGGCTCATTGCCAACTATCCCAGAGTTCTCTTCAGCAGCAGAAGCACCTGCGAGTGTGCACAGCATGAAAGTAAGATTCTTGTGATATGGCACTATGAGCACAGTAGTGATGCAAGGCAAGGTGTGAAGACAAGACTGGCATCTGACTAAATTGCTGCAAAGCTTTGACAGCCAGTTGTATATGAGCAGTACATCAGTGTATATGAATGCAGTCACAGTGGCCAAAGCAAATCCATGCATTACATATACAGTCTCACAGTGTGACGCATCTCACAATGTGACGCGTTCTGCAGCTGATTCACCTTGAGCCATGCTGCCCACATGAGTCTCCTGATGATATCCTGTCTGGGCTCTATGCTTACCCCTACCCCTGCCTCTACCCCTACCCTTACCCCTATCCCTGCCTCTACCCCTACCCTTGCCACCACCTCTTTTGTCTGTAAGTTTGATAACACTCTGAGAGCTATCATGTCCTTGACTGCCTTTCGCAGGCTGGGTGGGAGGGGTTGCAGCCCTTTTGGGAGGGCAAGTCTTGGCATAGGGAACTGGTACCGGTGTTGTGGCAATCTCTCTGGCATGCTCTGCAGAGGGCTTAGGGCTCAGGGCATCTGCTAGGGGGGTAACCAGAATCCAGGCATCCTGTGTGAAGAAGTCACTAAATGCTCTCAGCAAAAAGAGCCAGCAAGTAACGCAGCAGGCAGATGAGCCAAAGAGGAATGAGTGATAGACAGTGGGGATGCTTTAATCATGTGAGTAAGCGAGTGCGTGAGAGAGCCTATTGCCACTCTGACCCAGAAGCTGACATGCTTGCAATTACAGCATGCATTGTTGGCATTGCAAGCCAGTGTTTTGGGTTGTCTGCTGAGGGACATCACAGCCATGTGGCATCCAATTGGTGTAGTATAAGAGCATTAATCAATCAATCAATCAATCAACCAACAATCAATCAGACAGACAGACAATCAGACAGACAGACAATCAATCAGACAAGCAGTTGGTTGATTGATAAGAGCGGCACCTCCAACTGAGCCTTGTCTAGCTGCACCAGCTCTTTGAACGAGCCTTTGCAGTTGGCGCTGCTCAAGTCCATCTTGAGATCCAGCCGCCGCTTGCGCTTGGAGCCAGGCTTGACTGTCTGTGAGTGGGTGGGGCACACTCGGACGTAGAAGAAGTGGTGCTGGGCAGTACAGGAGGGCTGGCACATGTCTGGCTGGTGGCCCTGCCCTATGGCCTGCACCACTCTGCAGCAGCAGAAGCATGCTTGAGAGCCCTGGCTAGCTCAACTCCAGGTCAGCATGTGTTCTGTTTGGCAACAAACAGTTGGATAATGAGTGTATGATCAGAGCTAGCAGGCGGATTGCCAGCTTGACACACTGCAATGCCTCTCTTGATGGACATTTGCGTCTGCAAAGGCTGCAAAATCAAGCGGGCAAATGGGTCATCATGTAACTGCCTGTCCGATTCCCTGGCATGACCCTCTGCATGTATGCGTATGCACAGCTTACAGAGTCACTCTTGCAGCTGGCAGGTTATTCATCGACTTGTTTGCATCTCCTTTTCTGACCTGTTAGATGAGCATTCCCAGACAGCACTTTGAACTGTACACAGAACGAATTTGAGTAATTCACAAGGGCAGCACAACAGGCAGACTTACTGTCCAGTGTGTAGGCCAGCCAGCAGGGTGTCAATCTCCTTCCTGCTGTCATGCTGCTGGAACTCCTCCAGCAGTACAAAGGCAACCCTCTGACCCAGAAGGGCTGTCCCAGGCAGCCCTGGGAGCTGCTCAGCCACAGTGTAGCTCAATTGGATTTGGCTGACATGCTTGGGCAGCCATTGAGGGCAATCTGGATGAAGGCTGGATGAGCCAGGATCAGCCTCAGGGCTGGATGGATGATCGCTCAGTGGACCATGATCTGCAGCTGAGCCTGGAGCAGCAGCTTCTGCTGGATTGATACATGCATCAGCATTGATGACCATGCTATCATCAGGAGCAACCTGCTGACCATATGTGTCTAAACCTGATGCATTCAGCCTGAGATCAGAAGCCATACAGGCCGAGACTACTGTTTGCTCACAGCCAGCATTAGCTGCCCAGCAACCCAAAGCATGTTCTGAACTGGGTAGTGCATGTGAGTGCACTGTGGGCTGTGAAGGATGTGAGCTGTCTGGCTGTGGAGGTTTGGAGGGAGGCACATCAGGGGTGACATCATGTTGGGCTATGCCTTGCACAGTGGAAACACCTTGCAGTGCCTGCAAACCAGGCTCTGACTTGTTGGACGGATGTTGACGCAAGGACGAAGTATGCCAAATGCTAGCCAGCACATGTGTTGTTGAGCATCAGTAAGGATCAACACTCACATCTGTTGAGGCAGTATGGGTCAGCTCTAATGCATATGCTTCTCCTAGCTTCAGCGTGCCATCACACGCTGTGTGATGCTGAAGGTGATAACAGTGTCACAACAGTTTGCACCATGGGAACATGCAAAACAAGACCAACAGCATCTCTGACCAAAGCATCAGTGCCATCACCTTGTGTGTGCGCTTGGCACGCTTCCATCCCTGCAAGTCTGTCCTCTGAGTGGACGTCTGATGCTGCTCTGGTGGCGGTATCATGCTAGCAGCCTTGACTGTTACCCCAAGTGATGCTGTGTTGGCTTGACAGGAGCCAGAAGTAGCTTGTAAGGATGTGGCATCTTGCTTCTGGCCCTCTGACACACAGGCTGTCTGATGACATTGGGGGAAAAGCAAAGGCTGGTTCACTGCTGCTGCTGAGCTGTCAGCACACAAAGCCGGCATAGGCTGTGAACCACAAATCTGGTCAGCTTGTTCTTGCGACAGAGCATGATGCAATGGTTTGGCAAAGGGGTGGGCAGAGTCTGGGGGCTGCTGCAAGGCATGACTTGTGTCAGACGGTCTGGTGTCAGCCTGAAGTACTGATGATGGCAACGCTGAGGGTGCCAATATTTGGCTTGGGGCAAGAGGCAACCTGTTGAGGCTGCCCACGGCAGGGTTGTGGGAGTGTTGCAATTGCTGCAATGAGCCTGCCTGATGGCTGAGGTGACGGTGCTGGGAAAGCTGCAGGTGGGAGGCTGCGTAGCTGATGTGCGGCAGGTTCTCATGACTCCGCAACTGCTCATCCCCCTGACTGGAGTACATGTCATGTGTTGAAGCAGAAGGCATGCTGTGCAGCTGATGCTGAGCTGGCAGAGCGCATGCTGAGCTGGCAGAACGCATGCTGTGCAGCTGATGCTGAGCTGGCAGAGCGCATGCTGAGCTGGCAGAACGCATGCTGTGCAGCTGATGCTGAGCTGGCAGAGGCCGTACAGCACTCAAACTTAGGTCACTGGGAGGTTGCTCTCTTGAGTCGGCTGTCTCTTGAGTCCGACCATCCTCTGAAGGACTGCAATGTCTGCTGGTTGCTGAGAAGAACGCCTGGCCAATCTGAAGCTGCAGCTGACTGGAGCTGCTTTGATATTGACCAGCAGGAAGTGTGCTTGGCTGAGACTGTTGCTCTGTGTCAGCATGACTGCCTGGGTCAGAAGATACATGGCACTCAGCCTCAGAGAGAGGCGCGTGTACCTGCTCTGAGAACGAAGGCCTATCCTCATCCTGCAGAGCACTTTGTTGTGAATTGTAGCCACATAAGCAGGCGACAGACGGCCAAAACTAGACTTGATTGATGCTGTGACTAGCATTGTGCTACTTGCACTGAGGAAAATGTATCAGCGGCAGCACGTTGTGGCTGGTACTCTGAGCAAGGTAACCGCCAGCATATGAGAAAGTGGTTTCATCAACGCATCATGCATAATACCTGGGGGATAGGCAAAGCAGAAGGATGCATCAGCTGTAAGCCACAAAGCGCTTGAAGGGCGTCCTGCACAGTGTGCAGCTCAGCAGCCATTGATAGCGTCAGCGCGTGGAGCGTGTCACAGTTCAAAAGCGCTCAGCACCTGCTTAGTCCGGCTGCTCTGAATCACGCCATGCAGGCGCATGATCTGTAACAGGCAGGTCCTGAGTGCTGCGCTGTTTAGTTCAACAAATCTTGCGCTTGTCAGGAAAGACAGCAACTGTATCACAGTTGGCTTCACATTTGTACCTGTCGTAGATCTGTCAGCCTGTACAATGCCCCTTCCTTAAGAGATGCTGGCTGTACAAGGCCTGTGCCCTTGGTCAGGAAGTTGTAGACCTCTGTGTACTGACTAACAGGCAGAGCAATCTGACATTGCTGGCCTGGTTTTACTAGCCGGAAAGAAGGCTGTTGAGCAGATTGTGTTGCACCTCCATCTGCTTGTGCACCTGTCCACTGATCCTCTGTGTGGGTACTAAAAAAGCCGGTTTGGTGCTCAGCTTGCATGTCATCGGAAACATCAGCTCGGAAAGTGGCTTCTTGAGTGTAAGAAGCAAGCTGAGAGCTCCAGTCAAGCTCCTGAGCAACTTCAGATGAGGCTGCTTCCTCGGCGTCCCAGGGCATTTGTGAGCTTGGCCAATGAGCTCCTGAGTTGCTGGTGTGACCGCTGGATAGTACAAGCCGTCTACGAGGTATGAACTTCATCGAAGTAAGAGCGCACTCCGCCACGCTGTTGCCAACCAGTATCGCAGAAAACGCGCATCCAAAAGCTTCACAGCATGCCCAGCATGCTGACATTAGTCATTGATCAGAGCTTCCCCACACAATAGCTGTCTCCATGTGGCCGCATGAAAGCGCATGATGCGTTGTCATTGCACATGACATAGCAGACTCCCCTGATTCTCCCCTAATAGCTGCGTCACAAAATGTCGACTGACTTGCAGACAAGTCGAGATCTCAAAATGTAATATTGCTTGTTTGTGGAAACGCATGTGCATGCAAGTAGGCATATGCCATGTCAGAAGGCAGCTCACAAATATGCAAACAGGCTCATGCACGCACATTCCAGCTCATGCATAAATGCACCTGTCGATCTTTGTTGACATGACAGCATGCATGCAAAAACAAGGGCAGCCAGTCAGACACGAGATGAACAGTCAAACTTGTAGGCACTGAAGACAAGCTTTTGTGGTCTCAAAGCTGCAGGCCAAATGGTCATTCCTATTTGCATGGCTGTCACACAGTGAGCAGTCAAGCACAGCAGTCACGAGGTCTCTGCCTTTGGAGCATTGTGCTGACAACCTGGCACCATGTGAGCTCTGTCACACTATCATACAGCAGTTTCATCATTGCTGAGCACTTTGCCAGAGTCACTTGGTTTCATCTTGAAACTAAATGGAATCATCTGTTGCGCCGCCTGCTGTGGAAGTCAGTGTTTGCTGGCCCTGCAGACTTATGTGCTTTGGTTTCCTCTGCTGCAGAAGACGATTGATCAACCCCGCCCACAGCTCTGCAGCAACGTCACACCTGCTTGGTCAGGATATACTTTCCAGCACACACTATGGGCATTCAGCAATGATTTACAGTAGGCAATGTGCTGCTGATCACAGGAAATAGAGAATGTGTACTCTGCATTGCTTATTGAAAGAGCAGAACATGTTTGGTTCAACGCACATTCCGCTATGCAAAGCTTGACCAATACTGCTAGCTGCCACATGCATAAAGGATGCAATAACAAGTGCGGCATTATCCTGGGGTGTAGCCCTGTCACAATACTAGAGACTTGCATCAAGTGCACAAAAATATGCACAAACGCCACTTTACCTTAGAACGGTCTAGAGTGTGACATTCCCTGTTCATCACAGGCGTCAGATTGTGCACGTTGTTAAATCAGTTGAATGCGTGATGCTGCAGCCACTGGTGGGAGGCAAGTGCACTATGTGAACATCGTTGAATGCATGACCAAGCAGTCACTCGTGCTACCAGTACAGGGCAGGTGCACTCACTTCATGCCCATCATTGCTGAACCACCACTCCAGGAAGCATGCTCCTCCCCTCCTTGGATCATTGTCTCCAGATTATGCCAGTGTTGTTGCAGCACCCTGGTGCACTGTCCAACAAGTACACTTGTGCCACATGCACTATGAAAGCAGCCATAGCGGCTGTAGAGTCATGTGCAGATCACACAACAGATTAGTGAGTTAAAAGTAATTAATCTGTATTGTTCCTGAACCTGTATCATTTGTCTTGTATGAACTGCAAAAGAATCTTAACAAAATTTGATGCTTGACAGAAAACGTACCATTAAATGCCGGTCATTTGTTGCATAATAAGGTCCACTGGATGTGTACTGAAGTCACTATGCTATAAGACACACCAACCAGAAAGTGGGACAGATCGCTGGAATTGAGCACAATTGATCTGCTGCAGTAAGCTACTCAGGTGGGTCCTGACTTGGATCGGGCTTGTCCTTGTCAGGATCCTCTTTCTCCTTCTTCTTCTTCTCTTCCTCCTCTTCTTCCTCTTCATCTGGTAGTTCTGGATCACCAGGAAGCGGCCGAATCTTTGGAGTGTCTAGCTTGTCAAAGTCAGGTACGGGGTCAGGCCTTCTACTAGGTTGGGGCGTTATCCACTCCTGCAGCATACACATGTACATATCAATAGAATAGGCTTTTGCAACTGCAATGCATGGACTCGAGTTTGAGCTGAATGTACACACATACAATCACCGCCAAAGTAGCAGAAGCATCCACCACAAACCCGCTTACTTTGTTATGAAAACGCTCAAGTGGCTACATACCTGCGGATAGTCTAGTGGTGACCTTTCCTTTTCTGTTTCTGGCTCTGGATACGTCGCGTGAATCTGTCGTCGTGCTGCTTTTTGAGGCAATGCATGCGTTCGCCAACAAGCGGTAAGGCAGCGTGATCCGGCCAAGCCAATCGAATTCAATCTTCTAGGTCTGAACGGTGTTGTAGCATGTTGCGACAAGGCATCTGCTGTCCGATACCTCCCAGATCGCGCTTGCGATGCAGTACACGAGAGCTGCATCGACTTCGAAGAAGCCAACACCAATTAGATATCTATGCAAACTTGCGGAATGTGTTCATTGCTGCTGCTCGCCATATCGCTGACCAGATCGCTGACTGGAACCGCTAAACCTAGGTGGAACCCTGTCACAGATGAGTTCTCCCCAACTATTACGTGATTGTGTGCACCTTTGCATGCTTTTGTGATCAACAACATTTGCACAGCGTCTTCCTGGTGTTGGCGATCAGGCTTTGTGTCTTGAAATTGCAATGCAGAATGCTCTCAGCAACATTCATTCAGAACTGTGCTGGTGGATGCGCATGAAGCCGATCCAGATCAGCACATTGATTTAAGTCCCAATGGCAGGATCCAGCTGAAAAACTCTTTGTCCGGAGCATCGCACCGTGACCAGCACAGTCGGCTGCGGAGGGTCACAAAACCCCTGTTTCGGAATGCCCTCATGTGAGCATTTGAATCTGTGAACTCATGAGCCGTGAGTGTTTGAGTGTTGAGCGCGACGATGGGGCCTGAGCGAAGCCATCAGGAAGGCTGAATCGAAAGTTTGCATCGTTGCTCCAAACTTGCGGGCGCTGCTTTTACTTGCAACCACGACTTTGCTTAACAGGGGGAAATCTGAGCAGCAGTGCTCGAGCTTCACACTGGGGTCCAGCACCGCGACTTGAGGATAGTTGACTCACCATGGCCTCTGACAGGAACTGGGGTCAAGTGCTACTTATAGGAGCTGGAGTTGTGGCCGCAGGTGGAGCTTTGTGGTACCTATACTCTAGCCAAGAGGTACTGTCTGCCTGTACACGGGTCTACACCCCACCAGGCTTCCAGCTGTGCTGAGTGTTGAGATTGCTGAGAATCCGAGTGACGCACTGCAGTCGGCGCCACGGACACATGATGATGAAGACTCCGAGGAGTATTCTGAAGAGACGCTGGAGTCATCCACTCAGCAGCCAGAGACTGAGTCTGAGTCTGAGCCTGAGAGAGAGCCCTTAAAGAACAGGCTGCCCCCTCTGCCTGAAAGACCAACTGCGGGGAAGCGCAGGGCCAGCAAAGCAGCAAGTGGAACTTCCAGCAACAAGGAAGAAAGTACAGATGCAAAGAAGCCTGACTCGTCTGGGGCAAGCTCAGTCAGCAAGGACAGTGCGAGCACAGGTGTTGACGATGGTGTAGCAGATGGTGAGCTACCTGCACGTGATTATCGCAGCTGAGAACAGAACTCAGCTAGCAGCTCGTATCCAGGCTTCCTCAGCTACTGTCATACATATGCAAGTGCCTAGCCACTCTGGCAGAGACAGTGCAACAAGCTTGCTGAAAGTATACTAAATGATCAGACTCAGCTAATGTGAACTCGCTGTCGTTATGCGCATCCCTCTTGCTCCATATCAGTCTGTGATTTACAGCACGTTTTAGCAAGTGACGAGGCTCACAGGCGCCGTGTTCATTGCTACAGTATAGTGTTTAGGGTTAATACCTGCTTCTGTACTTGTAATCTCAAGATCCAATAACTGTACTGCTGTGCTGGAGAGCCTTTTGACTCTCCAGCATATTTGCAGCGATCGACGCACCGCCTTTTGTTCTGAGCCTTACCTGTCATTGCTGTCCTCTGTTGCACTTTATAGCTCACCAACCGACTAACAGAGCCCATTCGCCCTGCAGAGGCTGTCCTTGAATGGTTCCAGACCCTTGATGAAGTCATTGTTTTGTTGTTGGTCTCAGCCAATGCTGAATCACAGCATGTCAGCTACAAGCTGAAGTCAAACCATCTGGAGGTCAAAGAAAGAGGAGTGAGCTTAATACAGGCAGACTTACCATTTCCTGTCCAAGTTGAGGAGAGCAATTGGCAATTTGGTAAGGACCCTGCTGCTGTTGCTGCTCATCAAGAATACGTTCTGCATTCCTGCTGTATGTTGCCTGCCAGTATCATGCAACTGCAGCTTGTGTCACTGCACCCAAGACAAAGCCATATGTGGCATCATTTGTCCAAAATGCCATTGGAGATGTGACACTTGCTCAAAGTGTGTGTTTCGGCTGTTGCAGATGAGTACCAGGGACAGAAGGTTATAACAGTCACACTTCAGAAAGTCAATGGCGATTCTGGATATGCAGACTGGCCCCACTACAAAATACAAACGTAATGCATGACTTTGTGGCAATCATCTGCAGATGTCTTTCCCAATACACATTTTGGGCAGCATCCTGATGTCGTGTCTTGCGGTTCCCTGAGTTGGCTGTGTACTTGTATGGCTTCAAGCTGTATCATGAGCAAAGACAGGGCAACAGTTGAGATCTACATCTCAATTTGCAGCATGCTGCTGTAGTATGCTGTCAATTTCTTGCAAGCTGAAGCAGATTGCCACAGGACCAAACAGGAAGCTGGTTAGCAAAGGTGTTTTGGGACCTCAGAGTCAATACTAATATTAGTAAAGTTTGGTGCTCTTCTGCTCATGATGAGCTAGGTAATCATCTCCCAGAGCTGCCTGTCTTGTGCATCACTGTAAGGCCTACTAATTAACAGTGTTGACAGTCACATGATGCCACAGCATTGCAACTATACCCAGCGTGGACAGGTGGATGACTGCATCAAACAAAAGCTTCTTATGCAATCTTGATCAAGCAATTTGAAAGTATGACGTAGCCATGAAAATCTTTTGCTTTGCAGTTGAGAATCCATATAATCATTCAATATGACAGCAGCTGGCACGGGTCCCTCCAGAGTACAGCAGAACTGGCATGACAATGTGTTGGAATTGCATTCTAACAGACAGGGTCAAGCCTGAGTTTCTGGAAGGCACTATCTGCAGCAATGACTCTGTGTGTGATCTCAGCGTCCCAAGGTGCAGTCAGAGGTGAAAACACATATTAGGGCACCACTTCTAGTTTATCCTCCTCAGCATGCATCATATATGAGTGAATCTGCAGCTTGAGTCATTACGGAGTCAGTCCAAAATACAAACTCAACCAAGAGTGACATTGCATAATGGGCCTAGCTTGTACACGCACACACAGTCACACACATATACAGTTGATGCATATGCCTGGGCCACCACGCAGCCTCTTTCATCTCTGCAACCATCTGGAGTCACTCACAGAGCAGCATGCTATATGCCTGGACAATGGGTGGCTGGAGAGCCTCTGCTAGGCAGCAGCAAAACCTGGACAGCCTACTCGGCTTTTTGCGGTTGAGACAATGTTTTGACACCCACAGGCCAGGCAGGTGACAAGATGTCTCTGGTAGAACTTTACTTTATAAGAACAGGCACTCACCAAATCACAGCTGCGTTGCAGCCTGTCCTTTGCACTCAGCAGCAGCACTCATTACAGTGACAAGGTAGATCACTGTGACGCTGCAAAATTGCTGCAGTGTGTTTGAACTCTTTGAACGCAAAACTATAAGCAGAAGGAAGCACTAGATCACTTGCGACTTGTGCGCTCCTTTTTTGATTTGGCCTTCTTGACAGGCTTTGCTCTACGGACTCTCTTTCTATCTACTTTAAGCTCGTATGGGTCTTCACCCGCATCTACAGCTTCATCGATTTTCCTGCAAATGCTGTAACAGTTTACCACCACAGCTGTGGCATCAGACGGCAGTTGAAGTATAGCCAGCGTTGAACGCCAGTGCAGCACAGACTAGCGAGTGTAGTGTGACCTTACTTTCTGACTTCTGAGTAGCTCACCCCAGTAAATGTAGCCCAAGCCAGACCCACAACCCCGATCAGGTTGCCGGCTGCAAGTCAGTGGACATCCGTGATGAGCCGTGCATGCGCAAAGTGCCGAGGAGCTTACAGGTACCAGCAGGCTTACACAGGGACAGCAAATCTCCTGGCATACGCTGCTGTATTGCAAGCATCTCAAAGTGAGGCTGGCATCATGAGCCAGGAGAGTTTACTGTCATGAACCTGCAGCACAGTCAGCAGCAATGGTGCGATGTGGCGTGCAACGTCATTTTGCAGAGCTGCTGGTTGGTTCACACATTTGCTCATTGATGTGCCTCATTGATAGCCAACAAGAAAGCAATGTGGCACTGGAGACTCCACACACAAGGCTGTGTCACAGTCGCGTTACAGCTTGTTGTCACCGTGCGAGCAAGTCACTTGCTGTGTGCAGTAGGGCAAGGTAATGCACAATGCAATCTTTGCAGAATGATGATGCTGGTGCTGGTGCTTCGCACCTTGATTGCTTAGACTTTGCTGCAAAGCAGGAGCAAAGCTGGGGCCTTCGATGCTGTTCTGTGCTGCAGATCCATCCTGCCCAGACGGCACATCAACTGTCACGTCAATGTCCACCCCATCGTCATCGCTTGAAGCTAAGATACGCCAGTCTTCCCTCCCGCCAAGTCTGCCTGTCCTGTCAGATGCCTTGGCAACACTGGCTTGCATCACACCTTTGATACGCAAAAGGCTCACCAACACCTGATTGGCTCTCCGGTACAGGACTGTTGCATAGGCGTGCACCCTGCTTTGAGCTGCACTCTTTACCGAGTGGCCCAACACATGGTTGGAAAGGGTGTTGCTGGCTGCCCACCATGCTTGCCTGGGCATCTGCAGCAGATACTGGCCCAGTGCTAGTAGGCCTTGACCATGTGACTCCAGGCTGCCACCAGCAGAGTCCAGCATCTGGTGCCAGAGCTGTTGCCAGGTGGATGGGCGAATCTCCTTGAAGCCCAGTCCACTAGACTTGGTAGACATCAGCAGCCTCCTGCGTGTGTGAGTGTCTGACACTGCTGGGGATGGGGCTGGTCCCGAGACATCGTATGCAGTCCCTGGGGCTGGAGCGCCAATGCTGAGGGTGTAGCCGTTGATTGTGACAGAGCTATTGCTGCCGTTGGTTGCCTGTGTGCAGCATTGCAACGCTGAAAATGCAATGTAAGTGGAATCTTTTGGCCTCTCAGCAATTGTTGGCAGGATGCCTTGCCATGAGGTGGAGCTAGGGCAGCTGGTGATGTTGCTGCTTTTGTTGGTCGTTTTCAACAGGACACAGGACCCAATGCATCAGTGCATTTGTGGGGTGCACAAGTAGCTCAGGGCATGCTGAGTGACAGACAGATGAGGTAGATCAGTCAGCATGCAGAAGCAGTCCTGTAGTCGTGCAGCACCGGCTTGCACAATGCATGTGTGGACAGCAAGACCCTACCTGCTCAAGAGCAGCCAGAACAGCAGACTCAGTGGCATTGGTAAATGGAACAACATCAGATCCAGTGATGCGCAGGTGAATCTGCACAGCGGTGGTGTTGCTGCTGCTATTTCCCGGAGCAGGTGCCGAAGCTGGACCAGCAGCTGAAGGTGCATCAGCAGCTGGCACAGGGGCAGTTGCATTGGCAGCTGGCACAGGGGCAGTTGCATTTGCAGCTGGCACAGGGGCAGTTGCATTGGCAGCTGGCACAGGGGCACTTGCATTGGGTTGAAACACAGCATGCAAATGTGCTCACAGCAGCACCAGCATATGGGGGAAGAGCAGTGGGACCATTCAGGAGCAAATGACCTGTGGGAACATGCCCACAAGCAGCAGCATTGACGGGTGCATCTGCAGAGCAGCTGAGTCAGTCTGAAGCCAGGCTGTGTTGGCTCTCAGCGAGATGCGGCAATGGCAACAATGTAAACGAGTGTCGAAGGGGGACTCACCGAGATGCTGCTCAGTCCCAGCTGCAGCTCCTGACTCCCCAGGTAACAGCAGCACTTATCGTTGTTGTGCAAGCCTGCAGCATGGTGTGCCTCGTTACATGTCAGCATGTCGTACCAAATTGGCATGCCTACATTGTCGTCTGCATGGGCACATGTACTCGACTCCTACACCAGCTGCGTCATGCCACACATGGTACACGAGTTACTTTTTGTAGGCAATGATGCTAAGTCACACATTGTACTGGGGGTCTTTGCAGGTGACACTGGTGCCTCACAAGGCAGGCGCCCCCATTGTGCATGCCTTACACCACTTGTGCCACGAGACTGGGACAGGTACATGGTGCCGACCACTGTGGCTATCCTGTTTGCAAACTCCTGCATGCCTGTATCACGCCGCATGTGAACCTACTTCTGCAAGGTGCTGGTCATGCCTCAAGGGCATGACTGTATATTCTGCACGCTTGCTGCCTGATAGAGCGAGTGAGCAATTAACGCTGATGACCAAGCCTTGAGCGATGACTGACTTTGTTGTGAAGTCCAGTTGGAGTGGCATCATGTAGTGCCAGATTGCCGGTAGGCTCAACCATGGTGTGCCCTGCAGATTATGCTGCAATCGCATACGATGACGTCTATGCAATCGCCACCCAAAGCTTCTGGCATCTACATCCTGAAGAGCTGCTGGTGCTGCAAATGATCCTGCATTCTGTGCCAGCATGCTCAACTTTGGCCCAGATTCCTGTTCACTTGCCCCACACATCATCTGAGAAGTCCTGGTACTTGATGCTTTTCTCTCTGACGGCAGGTGGGATTCTCCCATTTCATGTCATGCATGCATCAGCAATACCAAATCCTGTCTGTGTCCATCACAGATGCGCAGTGCCATCTGAGTGCCATACCCATGTGCACAATGCTATGTGGCTGACCAGCATTCCATAAACATTTGACAACTGCTTCATCTCCTGTGTAACTGCCAAGCATGGCAGCACACTTTCTGATATGAAAAGCCACCGTATCTGTTGCAGACAATCCTGCACATTGGGTTCTTAAAGCAGTAGACGTGAGGGTACAGTGCAAGTCAGTCTGTAGTGCAAGTCAGTCTGTAGTGCAAGTCAGTCTGTAGTGCAAGTTAGTCTGTAGTGCCAGTCAGTCTGTAGTGCAAGTGAGTCTGTAGTGTGGTAAGTCAGTCTGCAGTGCGTGTGCAGGGTGTCGGTTGGTGTTGTTGATAGACAATGACATCTCTGTGGCCCAGCTACAGGTCATGGTCCTTGATGCCTTCAGCGCCCTCAAGCCTCAGCTGCTGAAGGTGCACCTGCCCATGCATGCTCTGCATCATTGATGTCAGTCAATCATTCCATTTACAGTTCCTGTCTTTGGGCCTCATCAGGGGAGTCAACAGACAGATATGGGACAAACATACACTAAGGGTTGAGTGCACCATGTGCCATGTGTACATGCGTCCTTGACAAGCACATGTCAATGTGTCATTGTGACAATGTATCTTGGCATGTACAATGAGGCCACAAGATCACTTCCTCTTGCTACTCAGTGAGGCCGTTGATGAACTCTACCTGTATCGCTTCAGAGCATATATTTTGTCTACTGACAAAACATTTCAAGGCCAGCTGCACAACAAGGCTCTTTGCTGTTGTCTCAGCTTACACTGGCTGCGCCTCAATATCTCAAATTGCACATGTGCTGCATGTTGGCTGACTTTGAAACGGATGTTTGCTGGGCGTGGACTTGTACCCAACACATAGTTGCACATCTAGTACAGGCTGGCTGACATTTGGTTGCACAGTCAGTTGTGTTTTTGTTCTTGTTGGCAGCATGTTACATGCAGCCATGTTGTCTCACGTAAGCACATGTATGCAGGCGAGCAAGTCTGCAGTCAGCAGGAATCTGCACAGCTTGCAGGCTTTTGTTCAGCAGCACCCAAACTGTGTCATGGTATCGTCCTGTCAGCAGCTGCCATCACCCACCCATTCCCCATCAGGTACACCCTGCAGTGCAAGCAGCAGGCGAATGCATCATGCAGCCATGCAGTTTCTCTATTGTCTGTGTAATCGGACGTTATGGAAAACAAGGTCTCGCCTGAAGTTGCGTTCATGAAAGACTGGGTTTCATGATGCATCATTGACGTAATATATGATCACAAAGATGTGACATTCACTCCCAACAAAGAAACCATGTAAAGCACAGGATCAAAACAAATAGCATATCAAGGTGCAGGACGCAGGAATGAAGCTTATACTTAAAACCCAAACACGTGAATGCACAGTGCCATGTTGTTGTCGTTCAATCTCAAAACGGTCTTACAGGACGGGCATATTGTATTCAGCTATGTACATGATAGTCAATAGCCTTATGTGACAGGCATGCTCAGCCTTCAGACATAGCGTCTGCTTGTGCACAAGGCGTTCTGGCTTGTGTGCTGCTCAACATTGCTCTTATCAGTGAAAGCTTGCCAGCTTAATCTACTCCCTCCCCAGCCCATACCCTCCTGTGATACCTCAATGCCTCACTTCTATGCTGGTGCAAGCAGCAGGATTCAGGAAGCAATGTCAAGATGCTAGGTCATCATGAGCTGGAAAGCGAATTTGTTTGTTATCATTATGATTTTCATTATCATTGCGGTTATTATTGTTATTGTTAATATAATTGTTATCATTATTATTATTATTATTACTATTATTAATGTTATTATTAATGTCAAGATGGTCTCAGTGTTGCAGATGGAAGGGACAAGAATGACAACCAGTCTATGAGTGATGCAGCCAGGCATCATCAGGCAATGGACACATTGTCAGTCTTTGCAGCGTCCCTTGCTGAGCAGATGCACATTGGCACTCCACCTCAGACAGATGCCGAGCAACAAGAGGTCACTGAGGCTTTTGCAGAAATTGCTGGTATAGTTTCTGTGCATGACACCTCATGAAGCACTTTATGTGACAGAGATATAGGCACTCTTGGTCATCTGGACCATTCGAGGTTTCTTGTTTTCTCATGCTCTCCTTGACACTGTTGGATGTCTTCCTGACATCATGTCAGTAGGTCCAGCTTGCGCCCTTTCTAGCAAAGTACTATCCACAGCCATGCTTCACGGGCAGGACACAGCAAACATCCTTGAGCTGTACTTGTCAGTCAAATCATTGCTGTACGTTGTGGCAAAATGCTATGTAAGGTGCACGTGCCAGCAGTCTTGTTGTTGCCTGTTATGCGCTGACACAATTTTGGAAATAACACGACTTACTGAAAGGATGCTGCTGGTCTGCAGGTTTCAGGCAGGCAGGCAGAAGAGCCGACGAACGCTTTTTGCTGCCAATCCAACCTGCCAAATGGCTGAGCTTACAGCTGCAGAGAGCATTTGCATGCACTAAGCAGCAAGACTTCCCCTGCACAGTGCAGCAAACTCCCCCATGCACAATGCAGCAACCTTTCCCATGTAGCTATGAGCGAGGGGCAGCATCACAGTCTGCAGACTCAGAAAGAAAAGAAAAGTTCACGCTTTTCAGCGATCATAACGGGAGCCTCCTAAGACGGCAGCCTGGAGGTCTGCACACTCACCTGATTGGCTTGAGAGGCCATGTTGCGAGCAATGTCAGCTTGGGATCTGGCATACTGCCAGTCCTCATGCAGCTGCTGCTGCTGCCTTGCCTTCTTCTCCGCCACCTGCTGCACCTGCTGCTGGGCAATGGCACTCCTCTCCATCGCTGACATGCCCTTCCAATGATCCTTACGCACCCTGCACCCAGACATGCATTTTTACGTGGGTTCTAGTGATACTAGGCATGTGACATGCCCTTCCAATGATCCTTACGCACCCTGCACCCAGACATGCACCCAGACTATGCGGGTTCCACTGACACTGGGGATGCAACATGCAAGAGGACTTGAGGCTAGTACATGCAAACTGTTAGACAGCAGGTGAGACTGTTGGATGATTGGAGTGTGACTCGAGGACACGAAACAGAGCAAGTTGCTTGCAATCAGACAAACACCATAGAAAACCAGCAGTTGAGAGATGAGGGTGCCTTGCTGTGGCCAATGACAGTTTGCACAGGTAATGGAGACTCACAAGAGCTGAAGAGAGTGCCTACAGCATAGCACAAACATCACAAGGCAAATGTACAGGTTGGCCATAGGATAATGAACAACAGATACGCAGCAGAACCTCCTTGCAAGATTGAATGCAGCAGAACCTCCTTGCAAGATTGAATGATCCGCCAGTAAACAAGGGCAGCAGTAGAGGGCAACAGCAAAGGGCAGCAGCTGAGGGCAGCAGGCCCTCAAACTTGCCTGTAGGCAGAAAGACTGGAGGCAGCCATGGCAGGGTCTTCGCCCAGGTAGGGGTCAGCCAGAGTTGCACTCAGCTCAGCCTCGCTCCTCATCAGCTCAGAGTGCCGCTCTGCAGCATCCCGAGCAGCTCGGGCCTCTGCCAGCTGCAAGTTGGCCAGCAGTGTGGCTCTGTAGTTGTCCCCCCTGATGCGTCGCTCCTCGGCTGCTGCAGCAGCTTGAACGGCGTCCTGCATCCGGATCTGCACACACGCGCACAGACAGACAGATGGTGAGAGATGCAGAGGAGTACGTGACTGACCATTGTGTGATCAGCATTGTCCTGCAGCAATGCTTGCCTGTTGCTGCTGCTGAAATAGTGGACGGCAGCTTCTGCGCTGAACTGCACACATATACGCACGCATGCACACACACACACACACACACACACACAGGCAGACCGTCACAACCAGAGCAGATCAAGATGAGCATTTGTCAATTTCTGCAATGCATTGCTGGCCTGCTGCTGCTGTTGCTGTTTGGACTGTATCTGAAATGTGTCTCAGTGTTGGTGTCTAAGACAGCCCTCTCACAGAAAATTTGTTGCAGACACTGCATCCGGGGTGTGCACACACGCACAGGCAGATCATGGGACACAGAGACAAAAGGCAACGAGCAGTGTCAGGTCATGATTTGCTTGTCTGCTGCTGCTGCTGCGACTCTTGACACACTCTTGTACACAGTCTTTCATGATGTATGTGGAATTCTTTGCCTTTCCTGAGAAGCTGTGTTCTCAGCGAAGCAAGATCAAGGCACAACTGAAAGTGAACTAAAAAATTGCTTGACAGCCAGACAAGCAGGCAATATGACAGACAGACAGATTGGCTAGCATGTATACCATGCAAGCAGATATGAAGTGCTCAGCTACAGCCAGTGCTTGAGAGCGGGCACCGCTGCAAACACAAGGCTTTTCATACTGCTGCATATACAAGACTTGCATATATCAATAGATCTGCAACAAGTCATTGTGGGACAAGTATGCATATGATGGTGCACAGCATATGGCATGGGCAGGAGCACTCACTGCTTCTTGCTCACACAGAGTTGCCTCAGCCTGAGCAGCCTTCTGAGCCTCATGCTGCGCACGCTGGGCCTCCCACCAGTCATAGCACTGCTGGTGCTGAGCCTGAGATCTTTCAGCAGCTGCCAAATCTTCACCATCAAACTTTTGGATTGATGATGGTCCGCATCTTGCATCGTTGTCACCAACCCTGCATGCAGTGCTCAGCCTGCATACCCTACTGGCAAGTGCTTGCCCCTTTGTGAAGTGAGGCTGAAACAAACAAGGACTGTAAACACCTTTAGTTTGCACTTTTAGCCCTGTGTTTTGTTGACACTGCTCAAACTAGAAGCTCATCTTTCCTTCTGGCATGGACTGGTGTTTCCTATCTTGCTAAGGGTGAATGCAACACAATACTGCGCCCCGGCTCCCACACCATGGTATATCTCTCAAAGATGCAAGCTGAGATGTTTTAGACTATTTGATGAGTCATGTCTTGTTCCCCACTCAGCAATATCAGGTTCTGATGCAGGAAGGTGTTGCATGTCCGGCAACAGCAGCTATGTCAAAGCAGCAGTGACAACAACATCTTGCAGAGACTACGCACAGCACACAGTAATGAGAGACAGACCATGCAGTCAATACATAGCCAGTATGCCAAGCATCATGTGTTGACAGCCCTAGTCACAGCAAGCTGTTTCTGAGGGTGTTTGCAATTGCTACCTGGCAGGACTATCCATCAGGAAACGGTCTGGCCTGTTCAGATCCCATTCAGAGCCAGTGTGGTGACCCTGCCTGGTTTGCTGGAAAGCCAAAACTTGTCTCTCGATGTCCCTCTTGGCAGCATCAGCTGCCTGCTTTTGAGAGCACACCAAGTCATCGTAGTGCTGCGCCAGGGCAGCCCAGTCCCTGGATGTTCACTAACGTTGTTGAGGAGCACCAAAACATTCAGGCTTCACCAGGACTTCTGAAGTAAGTGAATAGCTAGAGCTGCCAGGCAGTTGTACCTGTCACGTTGAGCGTCAAAAGCTTCTTTTGCCTGTCGTTCGCCAACTTGACGCTGCAATGCACCGCAGTCGACCTGCAGAACGGACACAAAAGCCCCGAAAACGCTAAACATCCCGCGCAACAGTAAGAGGACGCATGCCGTGGGTTGCATATAAGTGCATTGCAGCTGTGCGAGGGTTGTATATCCAAGTCTGGCAGCTCGTGAAGCCTCTCTTACCCCGATAGTGCGCCATTTTGCATCCTGGACACGAGCAAGCCTTGCAGGGTCTTCATTAGGTATTTGCGCGACCATCCTACCCATACTGAAAGCTTCGGAAGTGTCAAAGAAGTTTCCTGGCTCAGCAAAGGCTGCAAGGGCGGCTGCAGCAAAGACCAACTCGCCCACCCCTGTAGGGTCAAAGCAAAGCGGCTGCGCAGCGACACCCTGCTGCTGCTGTCCTTGCGCACTCGCGTGCACGCATGAATGATGTTCGCTGCGGGAATATAAACAGCTTGTGACTAATCCAATTCTGTGCTGGCACAAAACGCGCATAGCAATGCGCAAAGCATCCCGCACCCCGGACTGCGACTCCGGGACACGCCGCGGATGGCCGCGTGCTTGTGTAAGTAGGTAACATCCTGCTGTTTACAAGTATCGAGGCTCAAGCGGATCCATGGGGCTTTGCGCCTGGAGCCGTGCCGTGATGTATGGTTAGCATCATCTTCTTCACAGCAGCCTTTCGAACGGGTTTCGTCCTTGCTCGATGTGCCACTGAGACGCTTTGAGCTCGCGTCCGCCGTATCCAACGAAGGATGCATCGTCGCGACGACAAGCGCTCTTCTCTGCTGGAAGCAGTGCCCACCAAGGTGCTTCAAAGGCTCGCCTCGCAGTGCCACTGGACTAAGCTTGAAGAGCTAAGCAAGGATACTTACACCATCGTTTACGCTACATCAACTAAATGCACTCGTTTGCATCTCGACTTGACCTAACACCCTGTCTGAGTCTTCTGCTGTGCACCGTTCAAACCTTTTCAGCTGATATTCGCGCTCGGAAATGCTCAAAAGCTTACTGTGAGCGCAGGCTGACGACACACCCTCGCATCTGCCCTATGCGGACCACAAAACCAGCAGTGGGGTAAGCATAACCGCACCGCCTCTCGGCATCCAACCGATGCAGTTCTGGCAGCAGACTTGCTTTATGCCTTTGCAGCATAATGCTTGAATCCACTGCATGATAACACGTTTTGGCATTTTGATGGAGTCCATCCTGCATGGAACAAGGTGTCCACCTAGTGTGTTACCTCAGGGGCTTGTGGGAAGGAAGGCACTGCAGTGGCCTGGTCATCAGTCTGGAAGCCAAATTGCTGCACACAGGTAATTCACTTCAATTGATACCATAAGAAAGCACACAACATGTGATCAGAGCCAGCTGTTTGCTGCCTGTTCAAGCCCTGCTCCATGAGTGTAAAGTCATTGACAGTTGCCATCATCAAGTCCTTAGGCATTCTGATTGCGCAAAACTCATGCGTCAAACCTGTTTACTCCACCGCCGTTTTAAATACGCAACAGAATGAAGCAACTTTTTGACTTGATTTGACCGGCTGCTCAATGAGGCTGAACATGCCTTGACATTCAGATGCACGTTTTGGCTAACAGTCAATGCCTAGTGACCACCAATGCCCTGACACTGGTCAGACTTGGCATGCAGCAGCCAAGTTTTCTGTGCTCAATAACAGTCTTATGATCTGAAGGCAATCTCATCATGCAGGGCAAAGTCTAAGCATGCATCCAGTGCCCACAAGAAGCATCACCCTGGCAGCCCTCAACCAACCCCACACGTCCCCCAGCTAGCTGTTCCGGCACTAGCTAGGGGCTCTTCTGTCAAGGGCAGGCCTGGGGTAGCCCCAGAGGCCCATATGCATTCACCAAGAAGGAGGAAGGATGTATGGGATGAAGACCAGTCCTTACTCAACATTCTATCTCAGTCATCCCCACACAGGTATGTGAATGTAATGGTCACAGAGTTGCGCATTCAGGCCAAAGTAACATCTGGATTGTGCTAGAGCTACTAGGAGCTACTGTTGGCTTCTCTGTGTGACCTGTCATCACACCAACACTGCCCACTGTGAGCACAATCAATTTGTTCCTGGATCCAAATATATATATATCTGCTCAACTGGCCATTGCAGTCTTGGCACTAGAATCGTATGCGTTTGTGCTTGCTTGTACACTCACTCTTACAGTATGTCTGCACCTGAAGCATTGCACTTGGGTTCACACAGGCTTACATACTTCACAACATTCTGTGCATTGCATTCTTATTTTACCCTTTTGCACGACTGATTGTGGGTCCCATGCAGGCCTTGGAGTGCTGGTGGCTTCACAGGTCGGCCTGAGCTCAACACATCTGTCTCAGATGGGCAGCTGCTGCCAGGCACTGTGGCCTGGCACAGTCCCAGGAACCACATTGGGGTTCACCCCGAGTCCCTGCTGTTCAACAGGGATCCTGAACAGCTGGCAGAAGATGTGATTGGGCTGTCAGAGAAGTATGCTACCCTGGCAAATGAGCATGCGAGTATCTGCCCTGCCCTGCCCTGCCCTGCCCTGCCCTGCCCTGCCCTGCCCTCAGTCTCTCACCTGATCTTGTCAGGCCTCTGTTCAAGTGCAGCTTGTGCTGCAGTATGCAAACGATGCAAGTCAGCTGTAAGACCATCGGCAGCTGATCACAACATTGAACAATCATGTCTGTCTTGTGAACAGTCTGCCATGCTGCACCTTGACTAGACTGGCATGCTGACTTCAGCTGTAGTCTTGCACAAGCCCTTCCTTCAGCGTGGCTTACACAGCCTAGTGCAGCTAGTCCTGCATCAACTTGCTGCTTGTTCCATTCTCAACAGCAAAGGCTGTTTGCTTGTTTCATTCTCACAAATGCCTTTGCTTGTTGCATTCTCACAAAGGCTGTTTGCTTATTTCATTCTCACAAATGCCTTTGCTTGTTTCATTCTCTCAAAGGCTGTTTGCTTGTTGTGCAGAGACTCCAGAAGGTCCAGATCAACAAGCTATCCTCCAGTCTGTCTCGCGAGCGAGCTGAGGCGGCTGAGTTGAGTGACCTGGCTGAGATGATGGGCCTGCCCTCACCCAGGAGCAGGGCAGTCTCAAGACCAGGCAGTCCTGGAAGGGCCCTCAGAAGCCCTTACAAGTCTCCCTCCCGCCCCATCAGTGCCAAGTGAGTTGACCCTCCGCCTTTCTCTTGATTTGATTGCAACTCTTTCTGTATGCAGGATTCAACACTGCGACTCTTTCTGTATGCATGAATCAACATTGCTAACATTTAGTCATCTGTGCCTTTGGTGCATGGCTGGAGATGCAGGGGCTCTTTCAGATCAGAGAAGGTTTACTTTGTTATGATAAAACCTATCTACAACTTTTAACAAAGGCTAGCAAGTCTTTACTGGCTCTTGTTGTCTGAATCTACCAGATACACATCCACTGCGTCACTCCATGCCCTGGGTGTCTTTTAGCATCCTCGTCATTCTACTTGTTGATCAGAGTTGCAATCTCACACATGTCGAGAATCGTACCCATCTGATGGGTCCATCACTTTGATAATTCAGTTAAGCCTTGTGACACTTTGGGTGCAGTTCAGCTAGACTTGTGTGCAGCATCAAGGTGATAATGATGTAGGTCACCATACACAGAATCAGCATAGCCTATAGTCATAGACAGTAAGCACAAGCTGTCATTGATCCTGTTTAGCTTTGCTCTTGCAATACAGTTTCTGGTGTTGTCAACATGTTTGCTTCTGTACAGCGTCTGTTGCAAAGCAGTCAGCAGCCAGTGCAAGCTGCTCACCAAATGCATCCCAGACCACAGCACAGACCCTTGTCACAAACTGCGAATTTCAAAGCCTTCTCTGGTGCAGAATAAGGGCAGAGCAATCAGCAGTGGATGCCAACATGCCCGAGTGGGTGTTCACAGACCTGCAGCAGCGCTTGAACGCAGCCCAGCAGCTGCTGACTCAGCAAAGCATGGCCCACGAACAGGGGCACTTGGCCTACGAACAGGAGCATTTGGCAGGCACATGGCCTAGGTCCAGGCCCAGAAGCCCTGCACGAAGAGGTATGCAACAGCTGCTATTGCAGCATTGTGTGTAGCCTTTGCAATGTGCACAGCAGCAACCAGTTGCAGTCATCTAGATTGTTCATTTTCATTTTCATCTTATACTTTACAGTCTGGGGTGTGGAGCCAGTTGTGACATCAGACATGCTGGCTTGAAAGCACAGATGTATGTGGTGCGCAACAGAACCAAGTTGGTGGGAATTCTGTTTCAAAAAGAGGCCTAATGTCCCGCTGTTGGTAGTTTGGGCCAGATAACAAAAAGTGCTGACCTGTAATGATGCTGTAAAAAGGGCAGTCAAAAAGGAAATGTTGCTCAGCTTCAACCGCTTGCATAGAACAGTGACGCCCTGGTCTTCCTGGTCTTGGGTTTCAGCTCTCAGGCTCACCTGCAGCTTGGCTCAGCAGCTTACACATACAGATCTTTTGCTTGGTGTTGCGGTTTCTACCTGAAAATCCAGCTTCTCTGTAGCTGCCTGCTTTGCCGACTTATTTTGAGTGAGCAGAGCAGGTCATTGCGGAGAAGCTGGATTCTAGACCGAATTCTAGAAGCGCAACACCAACCCAAGGATTTGTTGAGCAAGTTGCTGAGCTGCGCTTATGAGCCGGCTGGAAGCCTAA
>JAABUP010002835.1_pt1 | contig 32292 bp, 49 predicted proteins | sample 5559201 | NCBI WGS metagenome assembly JAABUP01 (sample SAMN10711887, study PRJNA513373) | rock metagenome | isolation source: Antarctica rocks | place: Antarctica
GAGAGCGAGCCCATGTATGGCAATGTCTGGGTGTATGTAACTGATCAGAATGGCCGGAGGTACAGTCTGGCAGTCTGCTACTGCAACCAATCTTGCACACATTAACGATGCCAGCTGTCTTTGATAACAGCTGAGTTTGAGAGCAATCCTTTGCGGTGACCTGTTCAGCACACCCAAGTTGACATCTCTTTTGCAGGTACGGGAGTGTTCTGGTATCTGCATGGCTTGGCAACAAACTGGAGACCATCACAACTACCACTCCAGATCTACCCCGACCAATGATGCCTCAACCTACGATTTCCCATGGTTTCACCAGTGTTGTGTCACAGCCTCAGGAGCAGACGCCAGTCATTTGCTGGGAGGTCAGATGCACACTCAAGACTCATTGCTCCAGTGTGGTCCTGCTGAATATTGCGGTGTGCTGTTTTGTCCCAACAGGGTATCACATTTGCGCATGCGCATGCTGCTGCTTAAGTGCATATCTCACCACTGCAACACAGACAGCCCTATGTACCATTGAGAAAGAATGTAGCATGTACCCATGGAGTTGGCCCATGCTGCCCATAGTCTGATTTGCCTGCATCTGCAGGCATATGAAAGCTGCCTGGCTGCTGCCATCCGTGATCAAAAGAAGGCCCGCAGTAACCTGCACATTACAGGCAAGTGGAGGTGGCTTCTAGATGCCTTTGCAGAGACGTATGGCGTGCGCACCATCTATGCCACCCTGGCCTACCTTGACTGGCTTGTTGGGTGAGCTTATCAAAGCCTAAATGCATGCTGATACCTGGCTGCATGCTGTAAAGCATCATAGTTGAAACACTGAATTTAACCGTGCTTGTCAGCCCTATCCAGACAGCCTGCCTAACCAGACTGCCTGTTTGCTGCTGCTACAGCTAGACATGACACTTCGAGCTACCAAAGCAAACACGCCTTGTTGACACTTCCTTTTTTCGTGTCAAGCTGCTAGCACTAGCAATCAGACTCCTTGCCCCTCCCCCCCCCTCTTTCCCCCCTTCCCCAAAAATCCCCCCTGCCTCTCCCCTCCTCTCACCTTGCTGTTTGCTATGTCTTTCCCCAAAGCCGTGACACCCTTCGATCCCAAGTCTGATGTCATGCCCTGCAGGCCTGATGTCATCAGCTGCACCTCAGACTGCCTTAAGACTCTGATTGACAAACTGGAGCATCTCAAGGCAGTCCAGGCCATTCCTGCTCAGCATCCTCAGGATCAAGCCATTCTGGGCTTGATGGCAGAGGTAAGGGCACTTGTTGCTTGCCTATTTAACACAACAGCACCGTGTGCGAACATACATTCCCAGCACTAGTGATATTGAATCATGCTTGTGGCATGATCTCGAATACAGTCTGCTGGCCATGGCAGCAGTTCATGTCACTCAGCTTGTATGGCACTTCTACATATGCCGCACAACAGCTGCAGATGCAGTTGCAGGGCTCGTTGTTTGCTTGGGGCACACACCATGTGTTCATTGTGACCCACCAAGAACACTGTGCAGCATGGCATTACAAACTGTGCCCCTGCTATGACAGCTGTCATGCGGGCATTGATGATGCAGGAAGCCGCACTGCTGAGGCTCATAGAGGAGGCTGTCAACAGCATGCTAACCAGATGCTTCCAGAAGTACCACGCTGTGTCAGACAAAGCACCTACTGGCATCTTGGAGGGTGACATGGCAAACCCCGAGAGCCCATCCTCCGTTTTGAGGCATGCTGTCAAGCTGGCAGGTGATGTCACCCTCCTTGCCCATGGCTCTGGTGCTGATCATGCTAGCAGATCAACATGTCGCGCATTGATAGCCTTTGTGGTATGCCACCCCAGGTGAAAGCTGTCCTTGGATCTGACTTTTGACAGCCCAGAGCATCCGCAAATCACGCATGCTTGCTGCATAGGGTCTCCAGGCTGACAACAAGATTGTGTTATGCAGATGTGCTTAAGCAACACCTGAAGCCCAACATGGAGCTATGGCTGACAAACTGCCTGCAGGTGGCAGCAGTCCGCCGCTTTGAGGCGGTCAATGCAACATGCGAGTGCAATGTCAGAGGCTTGCCAGGTGTGCTACTTTGCCATGTGCACCTTATGTATGCTAGTGTGTGCACTGCATCTTATTGGCTGCAAGCTGCATTGTCACTGCAGCTGTTTCTGATGTGCAATGTGCATCTCATGGTCATGTAGAATTGAGTATACCCTTGAGCTAATCACAAACAACAGTCTAGGCTATATTGTTATATGTGCCTGAGTCTTGTGCTGTCATGCAGATCCCCGACAGACTCAGCGCAACTTGTTCACCAGTAGGGACAGTGCTGCTGATGTGCGAGGTCATCAGCTGTCTCAGGACGTCGACGCAGTGACCTACAATGTTGACAGGGTATGCAACCGACACCCTCCAATCATGATCACCTGGAATTCATCTCCATCTGAGTCTGTCCAGCACACTCTGCCTTGTAAAAACAGCTGAAAAGCAGAATGGAGAGATAGTTGCATGTTTAGCTGTGTCAGTGTCCAAATAAAGCATCAGGGTGGCCTATGCAGGCTGATGATAGTCCAGGTTTTCAGACTGCCTATGCTCAGCTGGAGGGCTTGTGTCAGGCCGTTGTGAGTGAGCTGCAGTCAGACTTGGAGCTGCATGACACTGGCGTCTTTCCTCAGCCCATCCAGCTACATCAAATCACATCTGCTGAGTACTGCAAGGTAAAATTGTGGTCAAGCAAGCATACAGCATCCGCATGTTTTTGTCAGTCACCTGCTGATCAGTCATGACAGACACAAAACCACTGCTGATGATGGCATATTGTATGCCGTTTTTGGAAACTTCATGTGCATGCAAGTAGCAGTTTATCAGCATGCATAGTCAGAGAATGCATCATCAACTGAGCAAGGCTGGCGTGCTTGCGTGCCTACTGCAGTGTTGTGAGTGCCAACAGGTTGCATGCTGCAGCTGTTCCTTGGCAAGCTTAAGAGGATTCTGGAGCGCAACTCCCTTCCAGAGCCATCTTCAGCTGCCATCAACCTGATGCTGGGAGTAGGCAAGTTTGAGGTGCTCAGATTACCACCTGCAAGTGTTCAATAAGCATAGCTGCGCATTACATGCACTTCAACATCTGCGGCATGAGAAAGAATGCGTAACAACAAGCAAAGTTGCTGTCTTTTTTGTGCCTGATTAATGATTTCAATCAAGAGTCTCAGCTCATTGCCTCATCCTGCGCGCTACCAGCCGACCCTGCTGCATGCTTTGTAATCTGACAATGCACATGTCATCTGGCAGGAGTTCATCAACTACTATGGCATGAGGCCGCCGTCAGGGTCTGGAGCTGAGGTGGATGCTTACAACATTTTCCTGCCATATGTGCAGCACTGGGTTGAGGGCTCCCAGGTACGCTGCACTCCATCTAGTTGAAACACCAGGCTTTTCAGGCAATCAACATAATTGATGGCCTGCAGCTGCCTCAATGCTTGCTTTCTGCTGTGCCTGTCACAGACTGATGGTGCTTCAATTGATATGATCCCTCATTGCTCCTTTGCTGGCTTGTGCAGTAGTGCCTCAGCAGGCTACATGGCATGCTGTATAACAATTGGCCATTGAAGCTCAGAGTCTTTCTGTCTGCAGGCAAAGCTTTTGCAGACTTGCCAAGCCTTGGAGGGCAGTGGAGGAAGTGGCCCTTTGAGCCATGTAGCAGGTGACGAGGCTGGTATGCCTCCAGAGCCTCTGTCACATCATGACATTCATCGCCAAGTCCGTACACATCCTGACTGCCCTGGTCTCCATCATCGCAGAAGAATGCATGCATATGCTGCTTTATTCCTTGTACAAGCTGCCATTGGCTTGTAAGCGTGCCACAGGGCTGGCAAAACACATGCACCATCAATCTGTGCCTATTACCTGGGGAAGATTGGTAGCTTGCAGCTGGTCACCTATGCAGGTGCCGTGTCACACAGTAGTACCAAATTCGATCTGCCTTGGCTCTGACCAGCTGAACTTTGTCACAGGCCATGGCGTCATTGCTCCTCTCCTCATAGAGATGCTGCAGAACATTCAGACAGAGATCCAGCGGTATGAGCGGCTTGTCAACTACTGGCCTGTGTATGCCCCCATGCTGGAGGAAGCTGTGTGTGCTGTGCTGCGTGCTGTCACAGTAGCAGTCACTCGCCAGTGTGGCGTTATGCCTGCTAGGAGAGAGATCATGCAGGCAGCAAGCTACAACAGGAGTTCTGCAGGGTATTTCACCATGCAGATGTGCCTGACATTTATATATATGGCGTGGCAGTCTTGAATTATCTTCTTGCCAGGTTTGGGCGCGTGCAGCATGTTGTTCGATGGTCTGAAGTGGATGCCTCCTGGGCTTAGGGTCTTTACACTGTGAATGCTAGCTACCTCCAGACCAAAACACAGCAATGTCATGCACTGCATAGCATTGCACTGTGACATCATTGCTGTCTATAGGTTTGAGAAGCCAGTGTTCCAGTGGCAGCAGCCACCTCAGGTAGTCGGGTCCCTCATCAGTCTACAGCCTAGAAGGGCTCCACCCCCCAGCAGCAGTAAGGTGATGACCCTGTCCCCTGAAGCACTTGTCCAGAGGTCTTGCTGTGCATGTTGCCTGGACTTGCTGCTCTCTAAGACTTGCCTTGACTCTCGACTCTCATTCTGCGCACTGCTGTCCTCATGAGCTTGCTGGTTGCTGTATCTGTACCTGTGAGACATGCAGTGCATGCCAATTGCACAATTTGCTGTCAGCAACATGTTGATTGTGCTGTATCCACTGCCACCGCCTGTGGTACGCAGAGCGTTTTACCTTTTGAGGCTGTGCTGCTGAACAGCTTGAGGCGGCTGTTGACCTTTGTGCCTCAGACCAATGACTTGCTGACCGCCTGGGCTCGCACTACTGCTGACTCTCCAGGACGTGAGAGAATGCCTACCCCCAACCAGAGCCCCACCAGAAGTGAGATGACCTGTTCACTTGCTCACAGACCTGTCCTCCTAGTCAGGCTGCATATATCCAGCATTGAATCTGTGAGGAAATTGGTTATTATCTGTGTCTGTCTGTCTGTCTGTCTGTCTGTCTGTCTGCCTGCCTGCCTGCCTGCCTGCCTGCCTGCCTGCCTGCCTGCCTGCCTGCCTGCCTGCCTGCCTGCCTGCCTGCCTGTCTGGTCTGTCTGTCTGTCTGTCTGTCTGTCTGTCTGTCTGTCTGTCTGTCTGTCTGTCTGTCTGTCTGTCTTCCGCCAGTCTGTCTGTCTGTCTGTCTGTCTGTCTTCCGCCAGTCTGCCTGCCTGCCCATCTGTTTTCTCCCCCTCCCTTACATAGTCTTCTCACAGGATGTAGAAACAAACCTGTGTGCATTCTTGCTTTTGGACTGTTACAAAGCCTCTGAAGGCTGGATAATGTTCTGCATGCAATCTCCTGTGCAATGGGCACGCTGTTGGCATCACAGAGCTGTTGTCTGTGTGCCGCAGTCCCCATTGAGCCAGAAGGTGAAGGTCCTCAGCGCGGTGCCCTGTTCAACCAGCTTGTCAAGGAGCTGCGCAGTGAGTATGCAGCAGCCGTGACAGCCTGTGCCCAGCGCATTCACAGCGCTCTAGCTGACCACAGATGCAGTATCAGAGCAGCTCTGGAGAACTATGGCATCACCAACGACTCAGCAGTCCTGATGGAGCAGGTGACAACTCTTTGGGCACTCAAAGCAGCCTTCAATTTTGCTCTGATTGTGAACATCTTCATCAGGACTGAGGTGCCACAGCGGTGTGACATAAGCATGCTGCAAGGCTGTGCATTCTAGGGCTTTGTGCAGTTGTTCCCAAATCACACAAAGCCTGTGTAGAGTGTAGATTTGCAGCAACTTCTGAAAAGGTGGGTGGAGCAATGATATGTGGTGCAAGTGGTGTTATTCATTTGGCGTAATGAGCTTGCATCCACACATTGTTGCCATAATCATGCAATTGTGATGACTTTTCCCATTCACCTAGATGCATTGAAGATGTGTAAACACCAAGGATTTGCGCAATCGTGCAGATGCATCCCACATTGGAGGCTGTAGAGGATGTTCTGGCCAGTTTGTTCAAGGTGGTGGACAATCGGGTGTATGTCTCAGTGGGGCGTGGCTTATGGGACTGCACCAGCCAGGATGTGTATGAGTACCTGGAGGGGTTGCAGGAGGGCTTGGGACTGAACAGGGTATGCAGCGTTTTTGCTTCAAAGCAAGAGTGTTGCTTGCTCAGCTTTGCACATGTTTGCTTGGCTGCGGACAGCCTTGATGAACAGCTTCTCCTGTTTGATCCAGCGCTGATACTCCACATGAAGACTAACAGATTGGTGTGATGCGCATGGCTAGACAGTCACTTGCATGTCTTTTCAAAGACAAAGTGATCAGCAAAGTATGTTTGTTGCTGTCAACATGGTTGTGTGGCTCTGCAGGGTGCATGGCGGGGCAGGCAGAACTCAAAAGCTGTCATGGACGTGGTTGACAACTTCTTTTCAGCAACCTTCAGTGCCACCCTGGTCCATGGGTGTCAACCAAGAGATCTGGATCAGCCACTGCACTCTGATAAGACACACAAGCTTCTGGCTGAGAACACAACAGCCATCAACATGTCATACACTGTGTACTAAAACTTATCCACCAAAAATCATGCCAGACTAGTCCAAGCACTCATAGATCACAGTAGTCAGCATAGTGCAGTAGGCACACCAGTAGCTCAGAGCACCCATCCGATCGGCAAAGCTGCCAAATACTACATGGTCTGTTTTCATGTCAGACTCAACAATGTCAGGTCACGATGATGGAAGCGAATTGCCGTTTAGTTCAAGGGTGGTTATAAAAGCCTACCGATGCTTTGAGCCTTTGTTGTAGCAAGTCCAGTCTCACTTTGGCACGCATCATTGCTGCGACATCTATCACCGTCAAACTGCACCTAGCACTATGCGCCACACCGCACACTCACGCTGCCAAGTGTGTCCGTGACTGTGTTGGACGAGCCAACGCACATACAATGGCGCTGCACCATTGTTGCTCCGAACTCGTCAGACGGCAGGAGCAGTTTGCAGCCGCACCAGCATTCCAAGTTTTCCGCACAGTGCCAGCAGTAGTAACAGTCATCCTCTCGGCATTGATCAAGGAAATCGCCTGGTTGCGTATCCGCGCGAGAGCAGCTGCAGACATGGTATCCCGAGCAGTGATCTTGGCTTTTGTGGCTTTAGGAATAGCAGTTGCGTCCGCAGCGGACAGCACAGCAGCCTCCCAGATATCGGCATCGACCCCGTCTTGGGACCAAATACAGAAAAGTAAGTAGCTCTTTTCCTGTGCAGCGACAATAGTGTTCATCGCTCCTCTTGTCGTTGGCGTTACGGTTGCCTGCTCCTCGCAGACTGGATGGGCCTGGACCTGGTCACTCAAGGCAGTGACAACTCACAGTCTGGACCGCTTCTATCAGCAATGGAGTCCTTCGGCAGTGGTTTGGAGCAGGGACTCACCAGCCTCAAGACTGCGGTGTCAAGCTACAACGACAGCCAGGCGCAGGAGTTGTTGGCATCCTTTGACGCAGAGTTCTGCACAGACGCCAGCTATGCTGCGTCATCCGAGAAGCCCTTGAACTTCACAGGTAAATGATTGGCTTTTTGAATACCAAGCAGTTGCAAGTGTTTTTTCCTGCGTGCAAACTCGGGAGCATTCCTGGCTAGAGCTTAGGTTTGTACTCCCACACAGCATATGCAATTACAATGCCCAGCTCTTCAAGGTTTTGCATGCCGCATGATTTGCTGCTCTGTGTTTTGCAGGTATCAGTTTCATTGCCACAGCACAAATATGTTGCATGTGTTTACAGGACCCTCAGCATCTTTGACTTTTTCCTGGGGCAATTGCACCTTCAACGAGTCACAGTTCCTGGACTCCTCAGAAGCCACCAAGATCCTGAACTGCACAGAGCCCTCCATTGTTTATGACAAGGAGCCAGCAATCTTCACTTCCAAGTATAAGACTGGCGAGACCTTCACTGGCAAGGTATACTTTTGTTGTGAGTGGCATTGAGTGGCTTTGGCCGTGCACCCTTTGTCACACTGGTTATTTGTGAACACAGTCTCCCCAATTTTTGCAGTGCATTGCAAAACCACCTGATTTGTTTGCATGTCATGCACTTGTTACAAAGTCTGACTTGTAAGCTGGTTGTATGCTGCTGCAGTCATGTGTTGTGGACAAGGACTTTGGATCTGACAGCACTCAGGTGCTGTATGTGTTTGATGACTCCCAGTCCTTGGACATTCTGAACATCACATCCACACTGGAGCAGCACATTGCCGACCTGATGGACACCAGCTCATGGATGCCATCGTCTGGCAGCATTCAGGATGCTATCACTTCCTTGTTGCCTAGTGCAGCATCCAGCAGTGCTGCTTCCAGCACATAGCCACAACATGCCATATAGTCATGCTTGCTATGTGAGATATCTGCTTTGCTTAGAGGTGCTGTAAGGCATCAAAAGTGCACAGAGTAACTGAAGATGCATTCAGTGTATATACAGTCTGAACACACGTGATTACATGACTGTAGAGCTTCTTGGTGTCAGGCTGTGTTACACAGTAGCATAAAGCTGAAATCACCATGCATTGTTCTTTTGAAGCAGATCATAGACCTTGTAAATATTATGCACATGGTCAATGTCACCAAGGGTTCATTTGGATGGTACAAGAGCAGCCTGGCTACCAGCGCTCATACTGTAATACACTATACTTTTCCACTAACTGCGCTGCTGGAAAGTCAACACGCTTGCATTTGGCGTGCATGCCATGTCAACTTATGAAACTCTCCCGCAGCAGCATTCCTCCTGCTGGTGTTGTTGACGGCATGGTAAACCAGTGCAATGAGATGTTGTGCTTCTGCAGCCTGGTGGAAATCTTCCAGTGCTGCAAAACCTGCTGCTGCTGCTTGAAGTGGCTGCAGAACTCTGCAATGCATAGCACAATGTGGCATAAGCACAACGCCATCATTGATTGGACCTGCCAGGTGTAGCAATATGCATTTCCATGTTTTGCTTAATGGTACAGAACATCATTTGCTATACTTGTTGAAGCTCAGTCACATATGAGCTTGTTCCTGCATTGCCACACCAGTGTGTTGATAAGTCACACCGTCAGGCCAATCAGCTGGTAATGGACCAGGGTGTGAACATCAATACTGGCCACACATGATACTGCACAGACGCACTGGCATAGAGCAGCACAGCAGTGAAACAGCCCTTCACACAGGGCAGGGCATCTTGGTCACATTTGCTGTGCAGATGTGCTCATGTGTTGCCATGTGTGCAAATGGGCAACAGCAGATAGATGTAACGGCGACTCAAATCAGCTGCACTGACAGACTGAGAGCAAGGACCCTACTCTTCAGGGTCTGCTTTGAGATGGGCAGTTGTTGCATCAGCCAGCAAGGCTTGCGCCAACACCAGCTGCACTCTAGCCTGTAGGTCTGTGTCTGCATTACCCAAGACAGTGGGTAGTACGGAGCGTAACTGCTGTACTGCCTGTGGGCCATGTGATGGCCCCATTGCCAGCCAGATTCTTGAAAGGGAGCATGTGGCATCTGCAGCCTGCAGATGAGCATTCGTGTGATTTGGTTGAAACACCACTTTCACAAAGTCCAGAGACGGTAGATTCAGGCCAATCTCATCAAGCAAGTTGGCAGAAAGGACTGATTGGTGTGGGTGAGTGTGGTGCCTGGTTGTCAGGTAGTGTCTGATTGATCGTGATGCACGTGCAGGTCCATATATGAGACATCCGAGGCTCTCATCAAACGACAAGCTTTTACAACTGTGACAATCTGATCACGCTTGAGACAATGTAAGGATGCCAACAAGAGCATGTTGCAAAAGCAGTTATAGGGAGAATCCAAAAGCCATATGAGCTGCATGCAAGCAGGAAACACAAAGCAGCTTAGGGCAGGCAATGCAGACTGCATATAGTGAACCCCATTTTGGCATGAACTTGCAGTCTGCAAGCTGTTGTTCAGGGTGGATTTGCAGATGTCAGGCTTCACAACGAACCAGGGCAGATATCATTGGCTGGGCAAAATGCTTTAGGTTGGCTGCATTGACCAAAAGTAAGATGTCTGTCATCAAGTTGGATGCATGTTTGTCAATGCTTGCATGCGATGAGTGCGCTGGGAAACCGGCAGAAACAGGAGAGATGAGGAACAAACCAACAGGTCCATGTGCAGAACTGTGCTGTGTAGCAAGCAGCTGAGCACATAGGGCAGGGCTGCCAGAGGCGCCCCTGCAGCCTCATGAATCTGTCCCAGTAGCAGTAGCAGTTCCACAGCTTGCACCTGTAACGGCAATGCACAGTGCTCATCACCCACGAACAGCCTCATGCAAAGCAACAGGGGCAAGTGTGCAATGCAGCAATCACACATCAGACTCAGGCGAGAAGCAAATATGTGCTTTCATTTTACCGGCATGCGGCTCTGGAACAGCGCATCAATTTAAGTCTCCTTGCAATATCCAATTCAATGGGATTGCTGCAGTTCAGTTGCTGCTGTTCAAAACGTTTTATCCGCGGCTGAAATGTGAGGTTACGACAGGGACTTTTCATTCTGACATCCAGCAGAGACTAGATTGCTATGCAGAGAGCCACCTGCAAGCCAGCTTCTGTGCAGCACTCAAACAGCTCCCGGCCTGCCTCAGCAGCTTCTTCATACCTCCCAGCTACCAGCAAGGTGCGTACATGAGCTTGCTGAGCATTTCTGCAGGGTACCAATGATTCTGGTCAAGATGGCTGCAGAGCAAGATTGTGAACCAACACGCATTGACCGACAGGGGTTTGGTATGTATCGCATTACATGCACACGATCAACCACAAGCAAGTCACAGCATCACAACTTTACTTCCAACTCAATCTTGTCGATACTGCATGCAGAGTCACTGCAGTCATGCTTGAATACAATCAGTAGGCGTCTGGCAGCTGGCACACAGCTTTGAGATATGCAGGGCCTGTTTACCTGGTAGTTCTGCTCACGGAGTGGGTGGGATCTGCCAAGCCCACAAGCTGGCTTGCAAAGAGGGCTGCATGCCGCACATCTCCCCGGTGCAGGGCCCTTGAGTGCGCCAGCCCTAGTCTGGCAGCCTGTAGGGCTGGGCTGTTGCTGTAGGGCAGCTGCTTATCTGTTAAAGCCAACACCTCTGCAGCTGCCCTGCAGATGCCAGGACACCTCATATGCGAGTCACTGTCTTGTTTCAGTCAGATTTCAACGATCAGGTCAGACAAATGTAGCGTCCACAGCTTTATCTGTAAACAAACCGGGTGTAAATATACAAACTCTCCAAGCTTGTTGTCAATGTCATAGATTGGCTTTGCTGGTGAAGCGGGGCTGGGAACATAACTCAGGATCAGACTCAAGTTTAATACAGAGGCTTCCTCCATGGTGAGACATGCTTCTCACTTGCCTTCTTTCTGTTCAAGCAACAGCTGCTGGTGCAATTGTGTGCATTACCTTGTCAAGTAGACAGCAGCAAGAACAGGTGTGACACCACTGATGTCATCATCGACAATTCACATGATGCCTGAGGACAACTCAGGCCGTTATGCAGCCTGCAGAAGCCCTACTTGTAGCCCTTCTTGGACATGGCCACCTGTGCCAGCTGCGCATAGGCCAGCGCTCGGTCCTCTGCAGTTGCTGAGTCAGCAAAGCAAGCAAGATGAGTAAGGCTGCTGGCTTGTGACAGCGACCGGTTGCCTGCTAGCTTCCAGGCACCTGCCTGCAGCAGATGTGAGCTTCCTGCCAGCTTCTCCACAGCGTCTGCTGATGATGCCGAGCCTGCAAGACACAGATTATTTTCAGCTCAGATGGCTCCGCAACATGTGGTGTACTGACAGATTCCAGCGCGTCATCATCACATGACGGCAACAAAGAGGCAGGAGGGTTGGAGGCAGAACCAGGGGAGGGGAGGGGGAGGGCAGGGGAGAGAAAGCAATGAAAACCCTTGTTATGCGATTCTGGGAACATACGGTTTAGGCGAGCCCAAGCTTCTCTATGAACTAGTAAAACAAAACTGCCACATGCCAAGTTAGCAGATACACTGGCATATCAGCCTTGATGGTATCCTGTTGATAATAACGGCATGTATCCATCTGAATGGCTGATTGTCCAAGATACTCCACTAGACCAATTGTCAGACCTCAAACAGGTATCATAAGTTACAATCATCAGGATCACCAGACGGTTTGGTTGGAACCTTTTCAACCTACACTGTTTTCTTTCAGCCGTGTATACTCATAAGCTGGCTGTTTGAGCACATGTATCAACTTGTTTTCATGTTACAGCTGAACCCAAACGGCAATTGTCATGCACGTCAACACATGCCATCAAGGCTTGCAGCTGGCATTGCTAGTTCTTAGGAAGACTGTAGTGTAGAGTAAAGATCTGGGGGAGGGGGGGGGGGGGGGGATGGCATTGACTGCAGAATTTGGTAAATCTAACAAGCTCAGGACGTAGATAGGGTTATGCTTCCCAAAAGAACAAGCTCAACACTGGTATGCCTGACAAAGCATGTCGGGGGCAGGCACAGTCTTCAATCTGGTTTAGAACACATCAACACACGTCAATATAGGTACGCTGACTGCCAAAATGCTGAGAGCTGTAAGTATTTGACCCTGGGGCAAGACACATGTTGAGTGAGTGAGTGCGCTAGTGAGTGAGTGGGTGAGTGAGTGAGGGAGGGAGTGAGTGAGTGATGAATGCATGGATGATTGGATGGATGGATGAATGGATGCATGAATGCACGGATGGATGAATGAACAGTGCAACAGCTCACCAGCAGAGGTAGGTCCAAAGACTGGTGGCGTAGCAGTGAACAGGTCAGCAACAGTGGCTCTCCCCACATTTCCCACCATCCCAGGGGCACTGGCAGCCGGTGGGGGAGGGAGAGCAACAGCAGCTGCTAGCTTAGCTGCTTGATGCAGCCTGGCAGTGTCTTGGACTGCTTGACTAACCCCAAGTACTGCACTGCTCCTTCCTGCACATCTAAACATATTCACGTGATCTATCGACCTGTCTGTGAAGCTGATTTTATGATTTGAACTCAGTTTCTGCAGTAAGGCAAATACAATCAGAAGCTACTGGCTTGATGAGTGACAAAGCCTGGGAGTAGTCATGCACGGCTTGACCTTTGTAACACATCCAAGTGTTTTACAATCAGGTTGAGTAGGAGTCACAGCAGGGTCAGATCCAAGCCTTGATCTGTATCAGCTGCTAGCTCAGCTGCGCTCAGGCCTCGCAGGATAATAAGCCTCATCATGACACACAGTCAGACACTGTACAGAGAAGGGATCAAGTAGAGATTGCTATCAACAGCTTATAGCGCAGCTGCCTGTGAATTCCAATAGGCCAGGCAGCATCCTCTTCAACTGTCAACAACAATCAATTGAACATGATGATGAGGAAATGTTACCAGTGATGATGAATGAGTAGAAGGCTGACCTTGACTGGCAGCCGCCTGGCTGCCCTTTGCTAGCGGCTGATTTGAAGGGCCGGTCTGGTGCTCCAAGGCAAACTGTGCCAATGCCAGGCGGGCAAAGACAAAAAGATGGGGCAGATGCAGGTCCTGTGCCCGCTTCTCACACCTGCACATATAAACGTGCACAGTCAGCAATGAGGGGCATGAGCAATTGATGTTTGACCCAGACCCACAAGACACTCACTGCAGAGCAATCTGTTATGCTTTTGATGCTGATCACAGCAAGTAATCATGAACGCCTACTGAGCTTAAACTTCATCTTGCGCAGAGCCTGCAGCCATGCAGCAGAAACGCAAACATGCATCAGCGAAGGCACAGCAGGCGTCTGAAGCGTCTGTTGCATGTCTTGCAGGGGTGTATAAATCTTACATTTATGTATCGGAAATGCCAAATACTCTCAGAACATCTGTGTCAAAAGGGTTGTATGCGGTGTTGAACAGCGAAGGAGTACCGCTTGAGGATGTTGAGCAGCTGCGAGAGATGTGGTGTAGGGTGAGTCAGGGCCGCTCCAGGTTCTGTCAGCTGAGTCACAGCAGCAGGGGATGCTGTTGCCAAGATGTGGCACAGCGCACTCAGCGCATGTGCCAGGGCCACATTGTCATTGTGCTGCTGCGCTATGCGCACTGCCTCATTCAGCGCTAGGAGAGCTTCCTGCAAGCAAAGCAGGCAGGCTTGCTGTACGCCCTGAATGTCTGGGTGCATGCCTTGATGGATACCTTCACGGTCATCTGAGACTGGTCAAGCAGCAATGCAGAACATGTAGGTGTGACTGACATGACATGCAGATGAGAAGTGGTGAATGGGCAGACAATCTGATGTATATGTAAAGTGACCGCTGAACAGCATCCACAGCATAGACAGACTAGCAAGGTATTGTGCGCTGCAACTTTGCATGTCATGACTTTGTATACTAAAGCAAGTAGAGAGATGAGCCCAGAGGTTTGGTTTACCTGGACGTGACCAAAGTGAGCGTGTGCTGAGCCGAGAGTGAGCAGGGCATCCTGGAGATGCCCTTTGCTGGGCTCAGCCCCTGCTGCTCCACCTGTGGGCCTTGCTGTCTGTCCTGTGACATCGTACAATGAAAATCTGTGACCAAGCTCCCACACCACTGTTGCTGATCATACCCACTGCTTGAGCTTAGCAGTGTGTTGTTTATGTTGAAACAATAAGTCTCCAACCAATCTTCAGCAAACAATCACCAGTTGTATCGAGCAGGGCTGCCATCCCAAGCAGAGACCTCAGCGCACTACCAAGATGCAGTCTAACAGGAAAAATGATGCAACCTTTGCAGCACGTGTTGCAGGCTCTCAGTGATGGCAGGATGACTCACCTGTGCTGTAGTCAAAATACTTGTACAGCGAGTCCACAGCTGCCAAGAAGTCGTCCTGACAAACGGCATGTGAATGCCTGAGCAAGTCTATTTTGGTCACATGTGGAGCCAAATCCGTTAGCTCATCAGCTGCTGCTATGAGTTCTGCTGCAGATTGACTGGCAGATTGAGTTTCCTGCAGTGCCATCTGCTGGTTGAGTAAAGCGTCTAGGGCTGCCTGGCTCCTGAGGGCTGTTTTGTGCAGCCCTGGCGGCTGCTGAAAGCCCTGCTGCTCATACATGCATACTTCTTTGTACGCTTGAAGTTCGTCGAACAACCCACAGACAGCCTATACACAACAGCAGCACTTAGTATTCTCTTGGTTTTGCCCCACTTGACTCAACATAGCGTTGTGGTTTGTACTGATCAAATCGTTAAGGCATATGGGGTGAATCACTTTGAATCTGGAGACATTCCTGATCTGGAATGCCGATTGTGCTCTTGGTCCTTATGCTGCAGCATGTATGCTGTTCACTGCTCACACAGTCCCATTTCACTTTCTATATATATGGAAAGGCAGAGTAAAAACCAGTTCACACAGATGCCAAGTCTTCAGATATTCATTGTGCATGTCACAGGCCGAGACCTAGGCAACATGCAGTTGCTGCCTTGTGAACCGGTCGATAACACACACCTCAAATGCTAGCATGTGGAATGAGACACAGCAGTGCCTGATGTAAAACCCCATAGCACTGCTGATGTCTGCTCCGCCTTTCAATGCATCTTCATCAACAGCCTGGGCATTGCTATGCATCAGCTGACTCATGTCAGAGAAGAATGTGACCAGGTCATCTGGGTACTGCACACCTCCCAGCTGCTCCATCAGCAACGATGAAATCTGGGCTCCCACATCCTTGCTTGGCAGAGCATCCTGCACATAATTGCCACATGTGGCTACGAGCTTATCAGTCTGTTGAGCATCGGACCATCGATGCTGTGCACTGTTGGGGATCTGTCAACGAGCACAGAAGTGAAAGATTCGCTGAATGTTGTCAAAGCTTCCACTGAAACTTACCTGGAGCTTATTGAGTAATTCACTGAGGGATGGGTACTTGATACTGCTCTTCGCTCTGATTTCTTGCAGCAGAAAGTCTCCAAGATTTTGGTAGTTTTCGTCGCTGGTGACCAAGCCCTGCACAGGTTTAAGGTGCACGAGATCATCTTTCTGTGATGGCGGTTGGATGAACCGAGCAAGCAGTGCTCACCTGCAATACCTCGGAATCCAGGAACGCCCTCAGAAGAACGCAAAGCGAGACGTGATGAGGCTTGATCACGTCCAGCATATCGAACGGTTGACGCAGGTGATCGACCTAGCATGTGCTCAGGGACCTAAATGACGTTATGTGTTGACGATGTACCTTTGGCGGCATCATCAGCGTCTCATGTCACAGGTCTGGTTGTCACTCTGTGCGAAGCAGGGCTCCGGCACCATTTGACTTCAATCACCGCCGTATTTATGCGTATCACGCGTGTATCACGGCGGCCGTGGCGTCGACGTTAGCAAAGCATTAGGTTGAGCATCACCAATGCTATGCGCAGCATCACCTTTCACAGCGGCGCTATCTGGGAGTTTGTGGAAGCCTTGCATCTCAACATGGCTGTCTTGACCATTCCGCCACAATATGGTTACGTGCTGATCACCCTGATTCTGTCGATCTTAACGTAAGTAGGTCACTACAGCGCGGGTGAACACAAGTACGTTGGAGCTGCTCAAAGCTGACAGCTTGTTGAATTCATCCTTGCAGGCTTCACATTTTTATGCCCCTCACAGTTGGCAAGGCTCGCAAAAAGTAAGTTCTCTCGCTGCATCACACATCACACGAACCTTCTAGCTGATCACTTGACCGAACGGGTGATGCTCAGGTATGGCGTGGGATACCCTAACCTGTACGCAGAATCCAGCAACAAGAACGCAAACGCATTCAACTGCATTCAGCGTGGGCATCAGAACAGTCTAGAAGGCTATGCCATGTTTCTCTCACTGCTACTGTCAAGTGGGCTGAAGGTGGGACTGCGTGACCTTTCTGCTGTGCTTATTGACCAAACGCGGTCAATTTGTAAGCAGGATGAGTCTCTGTGACATGCAGTATCCAGTGGCAGCTTCAGTTTTTGGACTCATCTGGATTGCTGGACGGATATTATACTTCCAGGTAGTCAACCTCATGCAAGTTTCCTGTTATTTGGGCACACTTGCTCCACAGCTTTGGCGTAGATGCTCTGTTGTCTGTCTGAAGTCTCAGCATGCCTTCATCGCCTTTGTGATCATCATCCTCTACAGGGCTACTCTTCTGGAGACCCCAAGGCTCGCCTGAGGGGCAACTGGGGTCACATTGGAGAATTGGGGTTGCTGGTCCTTGTGGGCATGACGGCGTACTCTCTGCTCACCTCACCGCCCTCAATTGCAGAGAAAATTGGCATTCACGCAAACTGAACACACAAACCATTGATCCGCCATGCGACCATGTTGGTCTTTGATGTTTGATGGCCACTATGCCTCCCATCAGCTAGTGTGCACATCTAGATGCAGGAGATGTTTTGCATTACTCAGCGCACAGTTGCTGTTGCCAGTCAGCAATCCAGTAGTTTTCACAGCCTGATTTATCCTTCGACGCTGCGCATGTCTTTGTGTGTCATTGGGTGACACTTTCGAATGCTGTGACAAGCTTTGTGTTGTGCTGAATGAGTCAGCGCTGTGCAATGGCTTGATCGAAGTCGGTAACCCTCATCAATGCACACTGAATGACAGAACGAAGTGCATTCAGCTGTGTATCTAAATCTGGGCGGTCCAGTCATAATGTATGCTGCAGTCAACACTTGTCACACGCAGTCATAAGTGTGAGCACAGCTTGCAAGACGGTGCAGGAAAGTATTGAACAAAGCTAAATCTTGATGGGCAGACTCTGCTTGACCCGTATGGATGAGTTCGCCAAATCAGCTGTTGAGGACTGGCGTACTGTAGAAGAAGCAAGCAGCACAACGCAAGACATCACAGACTGAAATGAGCTTGGAAGGTATGTCAGCACCTTGCGTATGGAATGCCAGCTGACAGATGCTCTTGAACTAAATATTGCAACTCATGTTGGGCTAAACACTCAGAATACCTACACCATTATCACTACTGTCATCTGTAGATGCAGCAACACTGTTCTTAACTCAGCACATACTCAGACTGGACATTGCCTGTTCAACATTCCAACCTCTGCAAATCAGTGCAAGCAAAGCTTGGACAGTGTCACACACGCACACAGCCTGTCTGGTCACACAAAAGCCGCATGTTGTATGTTGTACGTATCAGTTGAGTAGAGACTGTCTTTTGTGTCAGCAGCAGCATTTTCAGCACTGCGCTGAGCCTAAGCATATAGCAATGCCTCCTTGGGCTTGCCTAGTAGAGACATGGCTGTAGCAGCTACATGGTAAGACGACAACCCAGCCTCTGCTAATTGGTCGTTCTGCGATCCATGCTCAATGAACTTATCCGGCAGGGTCATTGGTCGGATCTTGAGACCCTTATCCAACAGCCCATCGAGGGCCAGGAATGTTGACACATGGGAGAAGAAACCTCCCACTGAGCCCTCCTCAACTGTGATGAGGACTGAGTGCTCCTTGGCGAGCTGCCTGATGAGAACAGTGTCCAGGGGTTTGCAGAAACGCATGTCAGCTACTGTAGCGCTGACTCCCGCCTTCTGCAGCATAGTGGCTGCTTCTAGACATTGCACCAGGGTGGCTCCGTAGCCTAGGAAGGCAACATCCTTTCCTCCTCGCCTGACCACACCCTTTCCAATCTGCAGGAGCACACCTTGCTATCCAATGCTGTGAGCATAAAAACGAGTGTAGCAAAATGAAAAGGCACCATCAAAATGCGTCTGCTAAAGTTCAGTGTAATTGCGTATGACAGCGTTCTGTGCGGAAAAGATGGATGGAATGTGCGCTAAATGAACAGAATGTGCAAGCTGGGAAGCTATTATGACCCCAGATGGGCACAAGTAGTCTACCTCCATGGGGGTGCCCTTCAGGTCTTTGCTAATGCCCTCTGCTGCCAAGTCTAGCCCAATGCCGTTGCCTCTTGGGAACCTGCACGAAACAGGGACAGCCAATCATTGGGTGCCCAGAGCATCGCAGGACTGCAGCTGAAACCTCACATGCTCAGCGCATTGACAATCCATACTCTCATTGTCAGCTTATAAAAAGGGCATGGCAAAACTGGTGCGCTCAGTGCAGGACACTGCAACCAGGGCAAAAGCATGATGTCATTGGCTCAAAACTGAAGACCAATTTTTGCATGTTGAATTGCTTGAGCATGTACCTGAAGCAGGATGGGCGGTCATCAATGGCAGCTGAGGTGGCGACCATGTGGATGAGCTCTGCCTCATTGCTAGGGGCCATGACTACCATGTTGGGCAGGCAGGCCATGTAGGTGATGTCAAAAGCACCTCCATGAGTGGCGCCGTCTGCTCCTACTAGACCGCCTCTGTCCATCGCAAACCGTACTGCAAGTTACACAGATCTTGTTTCCAACTGTTGATTGCTCAAGTGCATCTGCCTCAACAAGTGTGGTAACAGCAAACGCTCAAGTGAAGCGCAGTCATGCAATGGAGATGCCAGCGTCAATGCTGCTTGTACAGATTGGCACATCAATGACCACAGCATTGATGTTGAGGGCTGAATCATTCACAGCCCATCTACTGTGCTAATCCTGATTCTGCAGGAGCATTGCGTGGCAGGCACCATGCTGTGGCGTCATCCTAGCTTTGAGGCTGCAAGTAACTAAAAGAGGTACAATGTTCAGCACGTGTCAGGGGCTAGGAGGAAATCTGCGCAGACTGCCAGTCCTGATCTGACTTCTGCCTGTAGTGGTTTGACGGTTTGGGCAGACACACAGGGAGGAACTTGGGAAAGATTCGTGAGATACGAGGAGGTCTGCCCAAATTGCCCGCTCCAATCTGACTTATGCCTGGGTCAGACCGGCCACGAGGGCACAAGGGGGAAAACAGCAGCAGATTGTGATCAGTAAAATCATTAAACAGTGCTGTCGCCCTTAATCAGTGAGATATGTACCTGGCAGCTTCTGTAAGCAGACATCGTGGACAATCTGGTCATAGCCTCTCTGTAGGAAGGTTGAGTAAATAGCCACAAAGGGTGCCATGCCTTCGCAGGCCAGGCCGGCTGCAAAGGTGACTGCATGCTGCTCGGCGATGCCCACATCAAAGGTGCGGCTGTTGAAGCGCTTCTGGAAGCGATTCATGCCTGTGCCTCCGCCCATGGCAGCATGGATGCCAATGATGCGGCTGTCCCTCTCAGCTTCTGCTATCAAGGCATCAGCAAAGAAGTTGGTGTAGGACGCCACCTGCATACCCACAGCCACTTGCTTGGTGCAGTTGAAAAGGTGAAGGGAGGTGGACTTGTGCCATCCCCTCCCAACTTATGCCAAGCAAACTGGCGCATTGGATCACATGCATGCTGACACACAACTGCTGTGGGTACTGAAAAGCTTCAATGGCTGTAGCTGTGTTGATAGTGATGATGTGGCTGTCCCTGTCAGGTTTTGGTGCTACGGCTTCAAGCAAGCAGCTGATGTGTCGAGGAACGATGATTATGTAACTCAGCACGGACATCAGGCAATCAGACCATAACAGATGCCAACCAGCAGATGAGCTTGATGCATGCGATGGGCTTCTTCTCCCTTGCACAACATATGCATGCAGCACACTCATGACACTCTGTCAGCCTGAGCCCTCCACCTTGCTTGAAGAGCTTTGCAAGCAAAGTCACAAACACACATGCTACATCCCATTCTGATGAAGTTGGCACACACACACTTGCGTGTCTTACAGCACAGTGGGCAGAGCATTACCTTGGGCTTGCTGCTAGGCTTGGAGATGCTCTTGCCATCCTTGGGGTTGTAAGGGCCCACACCATGCATCTTGTCTGAAGCTGTCTCAGCCGGCAGGTAGCCCTTGCCCTTCTGAGTGATGATGTGGATCAAAACAGGGCCCACAGTCTCTGTTGTCTTCACCTCTGCAGATCAGCAGCATGAGCCTGGTGAGATGACCCTTGTCTGGTGTCCTCTACAGCTGACAAATACACACTTGGTGCAATAGCAGGCAGTCTAGCCCTGCTCCTGGGTGGAGGTCATCTGCTCTGACAAACCTCAAATTCTGTTGCTGCAGAGGCGGTTCATATAAACATTGATTTTTGCTGGCCTAGCATTTAAAGATGACCATTTTGGGCAGCATACCAACAAGGACATAGCCAAACTGTGCAGCTGCACCGCTGGAGGAACTTACAGCAGATCTGTGCATGCCAGTCAGACATTCTGATGGGATAGCCACTGACAAGAATGCCCATCTCTTCCTGGAGGGTCAGTTATGCACAGATGTATGCAGGACATCAGCTTGCACATGCAACTAGCAAAACCTGCAAGGAGGGTCAGTCCCTTAGTGGCCACTACCAACACCAGCACATGACAAATCACCACTTCTGTAGTCTTGCAGGCAGCCTGTGGGGATCCTAAGCAACAAAGGCAGTGATGAGAGCTATCGAGGAAGTAGACGCACACCTTGGAGGACAGCAATGAGATCATCCAGGTTGTGACCGTCAATGGGTCCGATGTAGTACAGGCCCAGCTCCTCAAAGAGGGTAGACCCAGAGCCGGAGATCATGCCACGGGCGTATTCATCAATCTTGGCTGTGGCTTCCTGCAACATGCCAGCATGATGTCATTGCAGCAACACCCAGATCTGCACTTCTGACTTTACAGGACGGGAACAACAGCCAGAATGACAGCAAAAAACCTTTCCAGGTACAAAATGTAAGCTGTGATGGGGTTTTGAAAATACAACAGTTTGTTACCGTAAAAGCCAGCGTCTGTTTCACAGACGACAGGATTGCCTGACAGCACCAAATGTAAGGTGCGGCAACATCAATTTGGCAACCTGCGTCCTATAGTAACCTGTGGCTAATGCTCAGCCCAGGAGATACCAAGGAAAAGATTGACAGCTGCTGCAGCAACTTGGCTCATGAAGACACCCCGTGCAAGGTGTCTACTAGTAGCAGTATAGCAAGTGTCTGATACTAGTAAAGTATCAGGTGTGTACTAGTGGTCCTATAGCAGGTGTCAATCAGTAGTAGTATAGCAGGTGTGTACTAGTAGTAGTGTACCCAGAGGAACAGCAGCTCAGCTTGTAACTGTATGTATGCCGTGCAAATGGGCAGGCCCAAGCAGAAGAGTAGCATGACATGCAAGACGGACCTGGAAAGCCTCAGGCAGCTGCTTTGTGACTCCCTTGGCAATTTCACGCAGCTCACGCAGGGGCCTGTTGGCTTGAATGCGCCCTAGGGCTCCTGACAGAGCCCCTACAGGGGCCTGCTGCTGGTCATTGTACTGGGTTGGCAGTGACACCTGCAGGCAGGATGGAGGTTTCATGGACAGGTAACAGACTAAGTATAGGATGAGCCTGTAGGGTGACATTGTGCTTGTAGAAATGCCATCAGTCTCACACTGGTATCCACATGCTACAGGCTGGCATGATTGTTCAGCACTCTTCAGACCAGGATCTATGCTGAACCCTGATACGTACATTACACGTTACATTGTGATTCCTCATGCTTGACTCAAGCAATTATGGCAAGTACAAACAAGGTGGAATGAGCATCAGGAATGGCTGTGCATCTGCCTGGTGTGGAAAAGAAAGTCTGACTGAGAGACACAGATCATGCAGCTGAGTGGAAGCTGCTGCATACCTGCTGATTGTCATTTAGGATGACGATCATGTTCTTATCCAGGAAGCCTGCATGGTTCATAGCTTCATAGGCCATACCACCTGTGATGGCTCCATCTCCAATAATTGCTACGCAGTGGTTCTTGCGTCCCTACAGGTGCCATCAGCAACCTCCTTTTTATAGGCCAACACTGTCAACTGCAAAAGGTGATGCTAGGACAGGTTGTCACGTGCATCACATGTGTTCATGCTTCTGCTGCTGGTACACAACATGTTTTGATCTGACCATCCAGCATGCTGACTGCCACGCTTGCTGCACAAAGAGCAAGTGGGCACTGCATCCAGACAACCTTTGTTGGTTGCATACCTTGAAGTCCCTAGCCACTGCCATACCCAGTGCAGCTGAGATGGAAGTTGAGCTGTGGCCTGCACCAAACGGGTCGTACTCACTCTCTGAGCGGTTGGTGAAGCCTGACATGCCGCCTGTCTGTCTGATGGTGGGCATCCTGGATCTTCTGCCAGTCAAGATTTTGTGCGGGTAAGCCTGCAGCACAATAACCCACCTCAGATAGCACTTTAGTCCAAACAATTGCACAGTGCATGTGCAAATTGGACACCACGCAAGGATGAGGAGCACTCGCTTGTGATGCTGTGGCTAGTGCATGGAATGCTTGCAAAGACAGCTTGCTACAAGGCCTGCCTTCTGCAAGCACATGGCATATAGACAGTAGCATATGGACAAAAGCCTTGGCAGGATGCTTGCCTGCAGCTGCACATGTGCTCTTATTACTTCTGTCAACCCACCTGATGGCCAACATCAAAAATGAACTTGTCCTCAGGGGCGTTGAAGACATAATGCAGGGCTACTGTGATGTCAGTGACTCCAAGACTGGCCCCCAGGTGCCCCCCAGTGCTGCTGACATTGTAGATGACATCTTCTCGCAGCTCTTTGCACAGCTGCTTCAGCTGCCGCCTGTTGAAGTTCTTGATGTGCACTGGGAAGTTGACTGTGTCTAGCAGAGGGGTCAGCGGTCGGTTGCTGGTAGCAGGGTCAAACTCATCAAGTTCATCCACTGAGACCTTGTCGAAAGAATCGTTGCCATTGCTGCTGCTGTTGCCAACAGCGCCATTGACAGGAGTTTTGACTGCTTGGACTGTGACTGCCCTTCGAGACTGTCTCTGTGCTGCTGCTGATGCTGCAGTTCTTTTGCTGAGGAGCCTCAAGGCTGGCCTTAAATGTAGCCTGCTGTACGCCATGAGGCTGTTGCTGCCTGCAAGTGCCAGACCAGCGTCAGGCAGGCCTTCACTCTCTTGCGATAGGACCCAGCCAGGTATTGATGCTATGCTGAGCTCAAGTTGTTGAGCTTACCTGAGCTGTGTGTGTGAAACATCTTGCCTACTGTTGCCTGCAACACAGCCACCACTGTGTGTCACAGCTTGATCGTAGATCAGCACAGAACAGCAGGTATCGACCGAACGTTGCTGTACCTGCGAAGTCGAGCAGACAGGCTCCATTCCCGTCTGACCGCAAGACCCGCACAGCATATTTGGTGCCAAGGACGATAGAGGAGGAGTGAGCAGTGCGGGGTGCACTGCAGAAGGGATGTCACATATACTTGGCAAGCCTTGAGAGGGTGTACGACGCTGTCAATTTGATGCTGTTGCGCTCTGTTGGCCTTCGACTGCAGGCTCTATGCCAGCTGGACTGATGCGCTGCTAGTGCTGACGAAAGAGAAGATACAGCGGCTAGATGATTGGTCGTCGAGTTTATTTCCGAAGATATTGCCTCACCGGATATGGATATTGCACATTTATGCTGCATGAGCTCACTGGCAGGACTTACCAGGAGACAGACAGCGAGTTACCAAAAGAGCCGCATTGTGAATTGTAAATGCTGCGAAGACAGGCACATTAGGTGTGAGACATTGTGTCAGAGTTCAACAGGCATTTCACATAAATTCACATACGCCAATGCCTGGAGCTCAATAGTAACATGTAGTTTGCTTGATGTTCGTCCGAATATGCCCACGCCAGTATACGTACACAACATCTCAGGGTGATACAACAACAGAGACATTCACTTGTTCTCGACTTTACACTCGATCACGGCCAGCAAATCCAAATGTGCACACGCTGCACTGACATTGGCCATTTCAAAATTGTGGCATGTCATAGGCATTTACTGCAGAAACTTGAGCTGCTGCACCCTGAAGAAAATAGTCGCCAGCGGCTGCTGCAAAACGAGTCCCCAGATGCTGAATTGTGACTTCACCAGAAGTGGCTGCAGCTATGTCCGCCAAGCTCTCGACCTGCATATGAGACATGTGCCAGTGTCATTTCCTTGTCATCAGTAATACACACTGGACATCCAAGGCAGCCCATCAGCAGCTCAAGATGCTTTGCTGTGCTGGAGTAAAAGGCAAAGAAGAGCCAGAGGACAGGCATGAACAGGTACAGTACAGCAGATCAAGGATAAGCATGACAGAATATCTACGCCTATCATTTGCCCCACAGCTTACCTTTCTGACCTTCCTTGCAGCTTTTGCTGACACGAATGGTCGTATGCAAGCCACCAGCGCTTTGAGCCCCCCTGTTGGGCGCACCAGCAGGATGTACCTCACATTTTTTCGGAAAGGGCGGGAGAGGCTGCGATAGGCTGATATGAGCCACATGGCCGGCAGCTTATTGGACTTCTGATGCTGACCTGTTGCTACCATGACTAACACATACGGGCCCTGCAACAGTTGCAACCATTGTGAGTGCACAGCAAGTCATTGGCTGAGAAGTTACGTCACTGGCACTCATAGAGGTTGCTAACCAGTGAGGAAACACAGTGTTGAGTGTAGAATGTCAAAGCAGCAGCACAAATGCATGCATGAGGCATTTTCATATAGCAAAGTAGCAACCAGGACACCATCAGCAGGTCCACCATGCTGTTAACATCCCATGGTATTGTACAGCAGTGTCACAGATTGCAGCAGTGCACTGTTGCAGCGTTACAAGGGAGCTAACATCTTTTGATGTGCTGATCATCTGGAACTTTGCCAGCAGAAGCCTGATGCATCTATTGAAATCAAGGCAAGCATGCATACCTGCGAAATGATGATCATGCTGAAAACTTTTTGAGTTTCTTGAGCAGATTGGCTTTGCATTCAGGATATGGAGTGTTCACAATTGGTGGGTGACTTGCATTGTCTGGTTTGACCCATGCAGCTACCAGCAGACGTACCTGAGTCACAATAGGCTCGAGTCGGTGCAGCATATATTGCAGGGCTTGTGAGCGCGCCTTGCGCGCAGTGCCCACAGCATCAGTGTTCACCACAATGACTGGCCGCCCTTGTGAGTCCACCCCATCATGGAACAGCATCCCTTTGAACTCCTGGGGCTCAAAGGCATCAGCCATGCGGCCCTCCTCCAGGTAGTCACTGGTGAAAGGCCGACTGGTGTCGGCTGCTGCTTCAGCCTGTGCATCCACTTCTTGCTGCTGAGGACCTGCACAGAAGGGATGCTTGACTGATATGTCAGTGTCACCAGCAGTCTGTTCTGACAAATGCATGTGATCAAGATATTTCCTTGAAGACAATATGCATTGTTGCCTGAGTCCATGCAAGCCTTGTTGATGGGTCAAACAGCTGGTGTCACCTGATGGGGGCGGGGGTAGGGAGGAGGCATGTGAAGCTGCGTCTTGGGGGGGTGGGTCACCTTCTGGTGTAGTAGGTCTGCTGCTGTGTATGAACTCATCAGCGGCGGCCTGAACAACAGCAAGCAGCCCGGGTCAAGGCAGAGTCTCAGTGGAGAAACAGATGACAAAAAAGCCAGTCAGCAATCATGACAAAAGCCTCTGGAAGTCAGCTGCACAGGTCGGTCAACATAAGCAAGACTCAAGTATACATTGACTGAACAGACGAGCTTTGTGTTGAGACATGGCTCCTGAAAGCTGGAAGCCATTTAGGCTTGCTGCTTACAAGGGCAGAAAAGGTTTGAGGTTTGTCCAAGACTTGTTGATCCCTATTTCTGATACCTTGTTTGTGAAGAGAGAAAAAAAGGTTTGTTTTGGTTTGGAGTGGTGTTGGGCAGCTGTGCCTGAGAAAAGGCAGCAGCTAATTTCTGGCAGACCCAGACGCAAACGTAGATGTCAGGCCGAGACACTCTAAGGCGCTGAAGCACACACCACGACCAAATTGTCCTCTTGAACCGCTCTTCAATCAAATTCTCTAATACAGAACAGCTCGCTGACAGTTCACTTCACAACATTACATATGACGCGACCTCTGCGCCAAATTTGAGCATGTGATACAACAAAAAACTGGGTCTAGTGGCAGTGCTCCCCTTATCTGGTATAAATCACACTGTCTTGAACAAAGAAGGCCAGTTGCCACATTGCCTACCTGTGCTTCTCTAGCTTGCTCTACATTGCTCACAACTGCAAGATCATCTTCATCGTCACTTCCCAAGGTGTACATGGGTACGTCATCAGCTTCCCCAGCAGCTGGTGCAGCTGCCGCATCCCTTGCTGATGTGGCTTCCTGGGCAGGGCTGTCTGCAGCTGCCCTGGTGACTGATCCCAGGGCCTGGGTGCCAGCAAGGGCCCCTTGACTCGAGCCTGCAGTATCCAGCCCTGAACTGCTGCTGCTGTCAAGAGGGACCACAGAGTCAGACACCAAGCTGGTCTGATCTGCAGGAAATGATATTGGCGTTGCTTTGCTGTAGGCCTTTCTTTGTTGTGACCCAACATGCCTATAACATCACGGTGACTAAACAGCTGCAACTGTACATGCATGGTGTGCCTTACTCTTGCTGTATTGCTCACATAACAGAACATGGGTCGCAAACTATTCCAAGGTATGAGTCATGTGTGTCTGGTTTGGGTCGAGATGCATGTGCCAACTGCTTTTGCATCATGTGGTGTCAGACTGTCATCGCTACCAGCTTTGCAAGCTATACTTTGTGCTCTTGAGCATACATGGCAGCAAGGACATGGCAGCTTTCAGGACAGCTGCAGCCACCACAGCATCAGCCCAACACACATGCCAACGCAAGACGATACATGCAGTCACCTGGCTCTGCAGTGACGCCAGTTGTAACAGCCGCAGACACGCCGTCTTGCAGTGCTGCATCAAATGCATAACTACTGGAGCCTGACGCTGGGCTGGTTACATCATCCTTCAGTGATTGCATGATTAATGCATCCACAGAGGGATCTGAAACCTCATTGGGTGGCGGCGTTGGCTGTTGACTGGAGGACCCTGTGTTGCCTGGCGCTTGGACTAGTGCAGCAACACTGTCATGCAGCTCTGCATCAAAGGTCTGACTGCCAGCTGTTGAGCCTGCTGTGGCCAACTCTGGGGATTTCATGGCTGATTCTGGGGACTGAGGCAGCAAGTCTTGATCAGGCGCTGCTACCGCACTAGCAATGCTTGGTTGGTCATCCTCTGTGCTGCTAGCTAGTGTCTTCAGGGAGTCAGCAGTCAAAGGAGCAGACTGTCTGTCTGTTGCGCTGTCCATCTGACGCGTCTGTTGCTGCTGCCTTGAACTGGCTGTCTGGCTGGTGCCATGAGCTGTTGTAGGACTCTCAGCTTGGCCTTCCTCATGCTGTACTGTCTGCTCATCAGCCCGTGCTGAGTCAACATTATCTAGCTTAAGATGATCCTGGTCATCTTGCTGATCATCCTCAGGATCAGCCTGGAAGCCAAGGACTTGGCTCACAGCAGCAAAGGCTGAAGCTGCCATTTGGGAATGGTGAGATGAGGAGCTGTGGCCAATGGATGAGTCTAGACCCTCCTGGCTGTTCTCAGAAATGTCTTTCAGAAGATGCCTGCCTGCTGGCAAGATGGGGGACGCCTGCATCAGATTTGCAGCCACAATGTCTTTCATTCTTACACAATTGTGTCCCAAAGGCATGCAATATGTTACATGCAATGTGTTATGTTATATTGTACATCAGTTGTGAGCAACGACTGGGGAACTGTGAGGTCCCTCAATGCAAGAGAGGCGGACATCCTGTTCAAAGTACCTAAAACTCCAGCATGCAATACACAGGATGAAATGCTGCAGGACTGCAGCACTCGCCAGCACTGTACAGCATTTGAAAGCCATTACATTACCATGTTCTTGGCATTGCATTGTGTAGTGGTCTTCAAAAGCTATCAATTGGCACTGCTTCTTCTCAAGCACATCCAGTATTGATGCATCCCATTGATGCTACCCTCTGGCACAGCAAGTCCCATGCAAGCAGTTACACTTTTGCACAGACACAGACATAGCTGCATTGCAACAAGATACCTTGACGCTGGAATCAGGTTGACGGTTTTTGCTGCCACCAGTATCTGCCTCAGCATCCCCTGCGGCCTCCTGCTCAGCTAACTGTGACAGTGTAAGCTGTAATGCTGCCAGCTGATCAGCAATGCGCTCGTCTGCTTCAGCATCCTTGATTGCCTGGACATACACAGATGCAGTCACGGGTTGATTGCGAATTCATTACGCTTACAATGTGACTGGGCACTCGTCATGCAAGGCAAGCAAGCTTGTGGTGGGTGATGATCCGCAAGTGTAGTTAAGCGAGCAAGCATAGCTATGCACCAGCACGTCAACATGAGATGTCTTACACATGCTGCACGGCTTCACTGATAGAGTGCATATCCAACTGAAGGCGCAAATCCTATAAATTAAGTCCATGATATGTACAGGCAACCAAATATGGCGGGCACAATTGCATTTATGCATCAGACATTTACTCAAGATGATTGACTCCACCTGCTCAGCTCTGCGAATCTTCTCAAGCTGCCGAGTCAAGGAGGTGCGAGAGTTGCCCTGGTTGTCTTCGAACACGTCGTTCAGGGCTTGAGACAGGCCGGCCTGCACAGTCAGCTAGGAAGAATAGGTGGCTTCTTCAAAAAGCAGGTGTACCAAACAATATGTGTCTTCCCGTGCAGTCAGGTATGCTTATTCAAACCTATCTCTTATCAAAAGGTTCTTTATAAAACGTCCAGTCACTCCTGCTGTGTATCCGTTACTGTTCATGACAATTTGTACATGACAATGCGTACATGACAATTACTGTGTGAAACCAAACACAAGCAGCAAGAGACCCACATGCTGTGATCCCTCCTGCTGTTCAAAGTTCTCTCCTTCTCCCATCATCATGTCCTCCTGCACAAATGCACAGCCTACCAATCTCAAGCAATAAGCTGATTCTCAGGCAGTCATTGTACAAACTGTGCTGTCTGGCGCCAGACCAGCTGGATTATCACGGTCCATGCCCAGTATGAAGTGCATGCGTTCCCTGTGATGCTTGCGTGCATGCAAAGCTACCTGAAGCAGAAAGTTGGCAACAGCCTCTTCAGCAAGAGTTCGCTGCTCTTCTGCAAGCCTCTTGAGGTCACCAGAGGCTTGCTTGAGTTGCTGTGACTGCTCACGAACCATGTCGACAGACAGGCCACTGTTGGAGCGCCTTGTCTCTGATGACCCTCTGCGGGGGCTCTCGCTTGCTTGAGAACCTGATGATGGTGCTGCTGTGTTCTGCATGTGCTCTAAAGTCTGCCTGGCCCTTGCAGAGTGTTGCCGACGCAAGAGATCTAGTCTCACAGCTTGCTCATGCACTTGCTGATCAGACTCTGGGTCATTTTGACTGGCGACGTCGAATTTGATGTCATGCGCATTGTCAGGAGCGCTGTTCTCGATATCAGAAATGTAGCTGTCTAGGGAGCGTGAGCTTTTCCTCACAGACTGGGAGTAGAAGTGAGGAGACGAAGGCCCGTGCTCGTCTTCTGCATCCGACAGAATGTCTGAGCGTGCACGGGCGATTTTCAGCTGGCTGTCTGCATCCGACTCCTGCTTCACAGCTTCGGTCTGCTGAGCTGCAGAAGCCTGATTTTCAGACATATTTAGACGGCTTTAAACAGCCAGGCTTTGCGCTGGGCAAAGTAAAAGCACTTGTCAACTTCAGGCCGGCTGTTGCAAAGTCGCGCACGATACAGGCAGATCAATCAGACGCCCGAGTGACTTGACCTAATTAGCCGAAAATGGTAAGGGCTCGCAAGGTCAAGTGCGTCCGTCACAACACAAGACGTCGAGTGGTACGGACTGTGATACGCACACTCAATGTTCAACACGTTTCAGGTATCATCTCGTTGACTAGGCTATGCAACGAGAGAGAGAGAGAGCTCTTGCCAACGCCCGAACGCCCTTTATCTCCAGACAACGTCCCACGTTTCCTCCATCCCCCGAAACGCCCCGGGCGCTCCCACGCTCCTGCTCGCCCGGGAGCCTGCCGTGGAACGCTGCGCTCGGCATCACACGCCCGCCGAGACCCGCTCGCGCCGTCTGTGCGGCGACGCCAGCGCTGCGCTTCCATCTGATCGCTCCTTGCGAGTCAGGATCGCTGGACATCTGCACAAAGCTGTTGCCGCGGCCCTTCCCGCCCGGTCAGAGCTGCTGCGTCGGGTCCCTAAGCCTCGGCTGTGGTACCGTCTAGCATACTGAGCTAGCTTTCTAGCATGTCCTTTGGTAACGGCTGTGCTCGAGCGTCGGAGAGTATCCGTGACTTCCTGATCACTGGTACCTCACAATAACTTGCGCTGGCTGTGGAGGCTGCCCAAATCCTGGCTACGATGAGGTCTGTGTTTGGAGGCTTCATTGCCTTCTTGCATCGCTGGACTGTGAGTGATGCTGTCCTGCATCGCTGCACAGCACAGCATCACTGCAGCACATAGCTGATGTGTCATTCGAAATTGACACAGTCCCTGACAGAAACACAAGGCAGCAAGTGGCAGGCATGTCAAGCTCAACCCCCATTTGTAAGGTGTGCAATTTGGTAGCAGGTTTGTGTGATGACCATTCCTGTCCCTGGCACAACATTTCATGCACAATTGCATTGCTCCTGAGCCCTGGCACAAAATTTCATGCACAATTGAATTGCTCTTGAGCCAGATCACTTCTCTGCACTTGGGTCGGGTGCACTTTGTTGCTTGCAGGTGGATGTTGAACAGTCTGGTAAATTTCTGAAGACACAGCTAGCACAATAAAAGAGGGCCAAAACAGGTCTTTAAAAACACCTGCATGGGCAGGTTAAGCAAGCTCAACAGCCTGGTAGCTCAACTTGGCACAAACCCAAAGTGGATTGAGAAGGCTGGGTGGATTGATGATCTGGGCACCTTTGTCAAATGTTACAAGGAGGTATGCAGCACACCTGTAAACATGCTGAGCTATAGCAACAGAGCAGCTGATGAGTTTCCTCAGAGGTTGCTGCAGCGTAGGCAGCACTGCTCAGATTATACACTGAAGATGTGAACCCCATCAGTGGCTGATCAGTGGCTACATACATCTGCTGCATCAGGTGCAATTACACATCCAAAGCTGAATAAAGTTGTTGAGTTTGTTTGTTGTTTGTCTGTCTTGGGTACCTGTTGTCATGTGGCAGTGCACAAAAATTGATGATCACATGCAATGATTACATCACAGTGAAGCGCTTGCACATAAGCCATAACGTACCGCCATCAGCATCATATGGTTGACAAGTATAAGCTGGCAGTATATGGGCATCTCTGCTGCACATGATTGCCCACAACATTTAGGCACCCAGAGGTCCATGTATGACTACTTTGACTTCTGGGTGCAACATAAGATCAATTGTTGTGCACCTGTCTGGTTGCAGTTTGACTAATCTGTACAGACATGTTATGTAATTGACAGCTGATGCTGTGTGT
>JAABUP010002836.1_pt1 | contig 32284 bp, 36 predicted proteins | sample 5559201 | NCBI WGS metagenome assembly JAABUP01 (sample SAMN10711887, study PRJNA513373) | rock metagenome | isolation source: Antarctica rocks | place: Antarctica
CACTCAAGCTTGAGTTGAGGCTTCTGAACGCTCCGTGTGAATCACCCCTCTGCGCGAATAGTCTCGACTGAAGGATCCATGACGGAGCTTTATCGGCTGCGGTCCGAGCGTTGCTGAATGTGGACTGCAGTAACTCAAGGGCTCCAATCGAATTGCCTTGATACCAGAGGGTTTCCGCGCTTTTAGTGTACAGTGGCAAGGTTTCTTCATAGTACACGTCAGGCGCTCCTTCCTTCCAGGGGTCCGGCTGTAGAAGGGCGAGGCAATTTGTATAGTACTCAAGGGCTGTCGGTCTTGCACCAGACTCGGTAGCCTTTTGAGCAGCCTGCCAGAGTAGCTCTCTGAATCGGCTTCGATGCCAGATCTTCCTTTTGATAGTCTCGACTGCCTGGCAAATATGCCGGGCACAGGCGTAAAGAGAGCGCTCATCGAAGCTTGAGTATTTCATCATCGTTTGCGCGATGATGAAGTGCATCTTCTCTACATTGTGACGTTCGGTGAGCGAGGCTGCTGCTTGGATGTACCGGTCGTGCGAGAATCTGAAGCATGTCAGCGTCCGCGTATGTAAGTAAGCAGCAGATCCTGCACGCAGCTCACCGGAAGACGTCGTCTTCTTCTCCAGGTACCAATATGTAACTTTGCAACGCAGCTTGCAGACCAGCCACCGCGTCTACTTCGGCATTGGGAAAGAAATCGGAACTCTTCTCGCAATCTGGGTTACTTTCATCAAACTCGTCCGTACTGAATTCCCCAGAAAGAAGGCGGCCAACCAAGCCGAAGGGAAACTCGTTCCCGAGCAAGGAAGCCCAAGCCAATATTGATCTTGCGTCGGCAGGCAACTCTTGCAACCTCTTTGTGACAAAGGATGTGTTGAGCTGTTGACCATATGTCTCCGTCTCAAACTCTGAGAAAATCCGGTCGAGATCAAACTCCCATATGGAGTCCTTCCAGGAATACCAGAGACAATTGCTTCGATAACAGGACTGGAGCATCTCGCGCAAATAGAATGGATTTCCCATCGACCTCTCCGAGCAGACCGCAGCAAGCGGAAACACATATTCTCGTGGCCGGTAAAGTGTAGCAGCAACGTAGTCCACAACGTCATCTTCGCTCAAAGGTGGCAACTCTATTCTGGTGACATTCACATTCTCGGTCTCAAGGACGACCTTCAAGTTGCTGGGGAGCATTCCCTCTTGCCGGTAGGTAACCTAAGTCGCCAGTTAGTGTTGCTCCGAAAAGATTGACAGTGACTTACCATCAACACGACTCCTAGCTTTCCAGTAACAATGTTCGCGAGCAGTTCGAGACTTTCCTCGTCAGCAAATTGCAGATCGTCGAGACATAAGCAGATCAGCTTATTGCGACTCAAGACGCGCAGCACCTCCAGGAATATGTTTACGAGTCTCAAAGATTTGGTTGCAGACCCGCCACCGAGGAAATCGGCGGTGGTCTGCCCAGAACTGCTGCTAGACATACTGCTGTGCGTGCTTGAGGTGTCTCGCATTTCAGCTCTTATGGATTTGTTCAACCCTTGCTGAGAAAAACTGCTTGAGCTTGGCCTGGCCATACTCTGCACGTTGCCCATGGAGATCAGCTTCGCAGGGAGGTTAAGCATACCGTGCAGCGTACCCCAAATAGGTCGCACATTTGCTCGTATCATGTTGTGGTACTCCGTAGTCACATCACTCTCTGCAAAGATCTGCCGGAACAACGAACTCATAACGCGAAGGACTGGCTCGAACGGCGCTTGTCTGGCTTGATTGAACTTGGCAGAAGCGAAGTACCTGCGGATCACAACTCAGCGTAGTTCCAAAGCAACGTACACGTGCCCAAAGCCTAAGAAGAAGAAATGAATGCTTCACAGGAAGTGATGGCGATGTAGAGTGCCCGTAAGCATGAACCTCGGATTGTTTGATACAACGCACGTTGGCAGAAAGACAATCCGAATCGAAGAAGAGACGAAGCGGCAACCCAGGGATTACTGGGCTGAAAGAAGAAAAAGGTGCACAACATCACTCGGAGCCGAAGGCCATGAGTTTAAGTGTACAAATAGCTACGAGATTCGAAAGAGTAGTGTGGTAGCGTAAAGTATCAGGGAGACTCTCGGAAATAAAATTTGGGCAGGCCTGACTTGAAGGTCGCAGGGCAAAGCGTTCCAGGTAAACCGGGACAGAGAAGAGTTAGAAGGACGTGGATGACGAGTTTTACGCGTAGCAATCTTAGGAACAGATGGAGGAATTAGGAGATAACAGTGCAGATAGATATTACAAGTCAGAAGCAGATCCAAGACGGTGAATTGCATCGAGACGAAAAACTTCGAGGACTAGATGATGCAGCTTTCAGGTACAACTATGGAAGATGACTCACCCTAGTTTTCGTATGAATGGCTGAACGCTCTGCACGAGACTTGACTTTCCGAGCCCTGCTGCACCAGATATTGTAATGACCTCGCAACGACCTCTCCTCCGGAACTTCTGACTACCTCGCCGTTTTGCTGGAGGTCGCATTGCACCATTGTCATGACTGAGACCACCGTTTGGTCGCATTGAGTCCGTATCGAAAGTGTTTATGGAGGCCATCGTATCGATTGAATCCTGACTATCGTCTGTCTGTAAAGTAGGCTTATTGGTGGTTGAAAAGGACTGCACACTCGCTTGAGGGGTCTGGCTGAGATTGGGAGCAGGACCTTGAAGGGTTGGATTATTTGATGGATTACTTGTAGAATTGCTCCTCGATTCTTGGCCCCCGGCTGAGTTTGTATCGCTAGATCCCTCCGCGAAGTCAAGACAGTCAGCACGGCTCTCCGACACCGAGGAACGCGAGCCCATGCTATACAAGGCCTGGCCATTACTCTTAATCTTTGCCGACCGCTGGGTCTTCCAGACCTTTTCGATGACCTTGAATATCTTATCATGTTGCTCCTGCCGCCCAAACAACGAGGCCGGAAGGACGAAGAATGACGATACATCTCGAGTCCCAACGATGAAATCCTTGAGGGCTTCCCCGTCACCATTTCCGAGGATTTTTTGCAGTTCAATGAGGTCATATTTCAAACCACTAACTGAATGGTATCGCTCCTCAATCTGCTTCTGTGTCATCTTCTGTATGATACTCGAAAGCACGTCTGGTATATCCATTCTTTTGGAGGACACTGGCGGTATCCGTCGACTGAGCACGCTTTGCACTATATCCATCGGTGTTTCGCCGTCAAAAGCAGGTTCTCGAGTGAGCATGGACCAGAAAAGCACGCCAAGACTATATATATCTGTTCGACTGTCTGGTTCGGCAGGCATACGTCCAGTCTGCTCGGGAGCGATGAATTGAAGCTTCGTTTTTACTCCGAGCTCCCTTGACAGTGACGACCATCCTGCGCTGGTCAACCCGTTCTCGAACGACCTTAGCCCTGAGCCGAAATTAATCAGCTTGACCGAACCAGTGTCCTGATTAAAGTGAAAAGCATCCGCCCGCAGTTCGCCATGTACGATCTTTTGCCCGTGATGTAATAGTTCTACACACTCGCTCGCGCCTATGGCGAACTCGAGAAACATCGTAAGGGGAATCTGTTCTCCTGGACTGAGTCCACTACTCACAGACGTTGAAAAGCGAGGCACATACGATTGCCTTGAACCGGTATACCAAGCCGGCCCAAAATTGACAAGCTCCTTCAAATAATTCGGCCCGGGAGATTCGAATATCGACACTACCAAAGGCCCACGGTCACCCTGCTCACTCGGAAGCCGGATAAGCTCTATCTGTGCTACAGTATGGACGCAATTAGGATCCGATGTCTGGATGATCGATTTGGTAAGATGCGATTCTCTCTCGAGCCGGAGGGAATGCGTTGATACGCGTGCAATGACCGGCATACATTTGTCGGATCCAGTCTGCGCAGACGATACATTGCTATCGGTGTCGCTGCCGGGGGTATCATATTTCAAGGATAGCCTTGCGCCGGCCCGCGGGGAGCTTCTTGTAGAGCCCGATCTGGCGACCTCTGAGGTATCGGATGCGGCATTGGATGTGGAATCCTCAACGAGATGGCGTACGCCGAAAACATGCCAGTTGTCATAACTCTGCGTTGAATGGCAGTAATGAGAGGTTGCGTCACAGAATAGGATAGAGTATATGGTAGCTTACCGAGTGGAAGGGATCGATGGACTGGTCCCAAGTGTAGCCAGCTATCTGCGCCAAACGCTCGAAAAGCCGCGCTGGTAGCTCTTGTGCTGATCCACTGATCTCCGCCATGGCAGGGCACTCTGCTTCACGGTATGTTCAAGCCATCATTGCTATTGAAGTCTGAGGTTTCAGGCATCGTCGAGCCATGTCACTGACCACTGATCATCTGCATTAACGGACGTGTACGAGAGATCTTCTATACCTTAGTGCAGTTAGGGGTCTGCACCTAACCGACGCATGGACCACTTCATGCTTGGGAGGCTCTGCACTAGTGACGTCAACGCTCATCAAGCATAGATTCAACCTAGGTAAGTACATTCTTCGCTCTGTCTAATTGAAATAACTTAGAGTCTGGATGAGATATCTCGTATTGACATTGTAACCGCTAGGTTCTCTCACAGTTTGTCACTGATGGCAAGGAGGCATATGGTAGTTGTCTGGTGGCTATCACCAATATATTCAAATCTGCGAAGACTCTACGACATCTTCCGAGAGACAGCGCCAGTACATTTGTCGCGATATGAGGGGATAAAGGGGATTTTCAAGCGCTTGCCGGCCCTTCTACAGCCGTGCTGTTTCCATATGTCTGATGCTCTACTTGAGTGCAGGGGTTTTATACGCATCTTCGAGGCAGATACTGTTGACAGATTAGAGTGACGAAATGTTCATGATCCCGACCTCTCACTGCACAGCGTTTTCAATCCTGACAACGTGTACAATGCTGATCAGCGGTGGGTTTGTGAGTATTGGATGACAGAGCGTATAATTAGCTATTAAGTTATATTTATTCAAGAAAGCAAGCCTGCGTACGCCTATATACACAGTCCTCACTACCTATCTATGGTCATAGCCATCAAAAAGCTGTGTAGCTGACCATCGAATAAGCGCGGAAGGAATGTGTAATTGACTGTCGAAGAGGCGTTAGGAAAGGATATGAAAGAGCTGTCGAGGGACCATAGAGAAGGACTTTGAATAGGATGAGAAAACTAGCTGTCGAATAGCTGTACAAAGAGGACTTAAGCTAGAGGTGCCTTCGCGTGGTGTGCTATGTCGGCAATGAGATGCAGACCACTGATTGATAGGTGATGATGATGAGAGGATGTCTTGTAGTAGAACAAGTTTGGGTCCTTAGGGTAAATTGAACGTCGTTAGGATCAAAAACGTTTGCTCACGTTTGAGCATCATCTGATTCATTGAGCAATATGGTCCTGACTAGTCCTGCTTTCAGCTGGCATATGTAGCAGAACGGCCGATCGCGTGGTAGACTACATGTATGTAATCTCTAAGCCCGACATGCGCCGGACGTGAAAATCAGTCTCACAGCTAAATCCTATCAGAGTAACATTGGTGATAACGACATACGATGCACATATCTGGAAAAGCCAGCTTATCAAGTGTGCCCACCCCTGTGAGAGGGACTCTGAAGGGAACCCACTAGAATGCAAGATACGGTCCCCAAGGCTGAGCCATTCGGTCTAATTTTGAATCATCCGCCTCGATACCAATCCATCCTGGCAACCTGCTACTTCATTAGGTCGCCTTATCCCCGATCAAAGAGCTGACATATCTCGAGTTGGTCAAGTAGGCCTTCGGATCATAGTCTGGAGCGTATGTTGGTGCCAGCCCTCCAAGCAGGAGGAAGACGAATAGCAAGATGCCAACAAAGATCATCATCTTGCGCAGCACCGGATGCCGGACACCATAGTCAGCCCAAGCACGGCCACCCTGGCTAAAGTACTCCTTGAGCTTCTCAGCACCAAGCTTGTAGTAGACGAGACCGCCAAGAGCTATGCTGTACCCGAACATCTGGAGAGGTGTGACTTGGGTACCCCAGATCATCATGGAGGCGCCAACGAGGAGAATATCTTTGAGAACACCGCAAAGGGTCAGGACAAGCGATGACGTCCTACCAATCTATAGATTTCATAAGCATGATGCGTCTATCGGATAAGGGAAGTGGGTTTCCGCATACCAAGAAGACCACAGAGACATTTAGCAAGAACGCTATCATCGCATTGGCCACCAGCACCCATACGCCCACGTTGTATATATCTTGCATGTGCAGCGTGGGCACTTCGAACACCAGTGAGGCGCAGGCGTTCATTACCGCGCAGACCGGAGCAAAATAGTAGAGCGACACAAGGGGATCCATTTTGTACTCTGCGGAGTTCAGAAGACGTTGGACCATGACCAATCGGATTGCTTCGAACATGATACCTCCAGCTTGGAAGAGGAATCCGGTGAGGACAAACCTGATCTCTCCGAAAGATGCGATCACCACGCCGATGACGATGAATGAGACGTTGAAAAGGACTTTGTAGTTCGGGGAAGCAACGCCCAAACCCCAGGTTGCGAGGAGAACGGCAACAGGAGTGGTCGCCTAAAAGGACCCATCAGACTTTCTTCTCAGGACGTCGCTGGCAGCTGACCCACCTTAAGCATCTGAATGAAAGCCACACTCAAGTATAAGTATGTGAGGTTGCCGCATATCAGACTTAAGCTGAAGAACAAGCCAATCGGCACAATAGCTCGCAGGTACACTCTTCCAGTCATTTTTACAGTCTTTCGGCCATCAAGAAGGGTTGTTGTCCGCGCGAGAATCTGGGTCATGAGCGTCGCAAACGCAAGATGCCATGTCGTGAGGATGATAGCTATCGAGGGAACTGATATCAGCGAACGGCGTGTACAGGTTTAGCAATGCTTGGGAACTGCGTACGGAAATCTAGGTAGGACTGTTAGTCTCTACAATGGCAGGGCAGGACAGAATTGCTTACGAAAGTTTGCCGTATCCAGAATCCATTTGTTGAATAGAATGACACTCGAGCTGAGTGTGATCCAAGTACTAGGGAAGAAAAGGTCAGATTTCAGCTACCTCACGGATTGCGCGCCTCGACCGAGTCCTATTCAGTACTCAATCTCCACACGGGGAAGCTGACATTACGTAGAAGGCAGGATGAAGACCACCCTTTGGGGGCTCGGGCTTTTCTGTTGCTGGATTGACTGTCGGAAGAACAGGGGAGGGCTCAGAGCGAGATATCTCTCCCGACGTCCGGACTTTCTCTCCATCGACGGCCATCTTGAAAGGAGAGTTCTGCGAAGTAAAGAATGTTTGGAGGTTGAACGGTCGCGACCGCTCGAGGCTGCTGACACTGAACAGAGTGAAGGACAGTCGAGGAGTTCAGGCTTGTGTGATTCGGCGGAGCTGGTCGATGGAATGGAATTTTCAATGACGAGAGGAGTAAACCATCTGGTGGTAGGACAGCTGCCAAGTGTTTGGAAGGACCGAACTTCTGAGAGAGATTCTGGCGTGCTGCTAGTCAAATAGCGTCACCTGTAATGGTTAAGCGAGCTCCAGAATCAGTTAGCTTGAGGCTGGCGCTCGTACTTTTTGTTATTTTCGTCGACATCAAGATCTTTAGCAGAGCAAGAATACGAGTACTTCTTGATCCTCGGCATTTGAGATCACAGAGTCTAGATACACATTCTTCAAGCATGGGATTAGCGGATCGCAGACCCGTGCAGAAGCAATCACGCATATCTACATGTACGGTACATATTCATGATTGCATGCACATTTGATTTGCAATGACCTCTGCAGATCTATCGCCCTCCTGTCTCCGTTGACTTCTCTAATGACAGGAAACAAAGATACTTGGCGTGGCCCGACCTCAAATCTGAGGCTCATGCCAAGTAGCTGAAGTGACATCCGAACACATTGATTCACCTCGTATTCTTCTGGTCATTTCAGAGTATTGTAGCTCCTTCACCGTCGTATTGCGGATTCCTGCGCATAGCTGGAGATATCCCAAAATACCTCAAACAAGATACTGGGTAGGATGGAGCCAATGAGGTCCACGTTTCTTGCATGCGCCACTAGCTCTGTGCACCGGTTTCTTCGAGGCTGTCAATTACCGTACTAGCGATTGCGGAAGATCCCCTTTTCTTAATCCCTGCACCATCGAAGGCTTGCATATCATTCGACGGCTCAAAGCTTCCGTGTTCTCTCAGTTCTTCAACTCTACAACGGAAAACCGCATTTGACAAAACTTCTTTTCATTATTCATGTTCAACTTGGCCAGAAGAACACTGAACAGAGTCCCGAGTTTTCAAGAGATTCTGCAAGGCAAAATGTCCAAGCCAGAAATGTGAGCATGATATCTGGATTGCCATCGCGAATAGTCGCTGAAGGATGATTGCAGCTCCGTCGACGTCCTAGTCATCGGTGCTGGACCAACAGGTCTTGGTGCTGCAAAGCGCCTTCATCAGATTGTGGGTATTGTGCGAAAGGGGTCTAAGCCTCAGCCTGTTAACATTGTGTTTAGGATGGCCCGTCATGGATGATCATCGACTCCAATGGGACACCTGGTGGTCTTGCGTCGACGGACGTCACTCCCGAAGGCTTCGTAAGTCTCTGGCAACTCCTCGTCGGAGCTCTCGATACAGCGACTGGGCTTCGGGAATTAATTGGGGCTCTAGCTCTACGATGTCGGCGGTCATGTCATTTTCTCTCACTATAGCTATTTTGACGACTGCATCAACGAAGCTTTACCAACAGAAGACGACTGGTACACACATCAGCGTGTATCTTACGTCCGCTGCAAAGGACTCTGGGTGCCATATCCATTCCAGAATAATATATCAGTGTTGCCCAAGGAGGAGCAAGTCAAATGCATCGACGGCATGATTGACGCTGCATTGGAGACTCGCGTGGCGAATACCAAGCCTAGGGACTTTGACGAATGGATTGTCCGAATGATGGGTACTGGCATCGCCGACCTATTCATGAGACCGTACAATTTCAAAGTGTGGGCGGTGCCAACTACTAAGGTAAGGCCGAAGCTCGGCATGAACATCCGCAGAGATTTTGCTGACGGTAATCTAGATGCAATGTCAGTGGCTCGGTGAGCGTGTGGCGGCACCGGACCTCAAGACCGTCACGAACAACGTCATCCTTCAGAAGACGGCAGGAAACTGGGGACCAAATGCTACCTTCCGGTTCCCAGCTCACGGAGGTACCGGCAGTATTTGGATCGCAGTGGCCAAGACCCTGCCAAAGGAGAAGACACGCTTTGGTGAGCACGGAAAAGTGAAGATGGTTGACGCTGAGAGCAAAAGAGTGGTGTTGGAGGATGGAACCTCAATTGGTTACGAGCGACTGGTCTCGACCATGGCTGTGGACTCTCTTGTAGAGAAGTTGGGTGATAAGGACCTCGTAGACCTCAGCAAGGGGCTCTTCTACTCCACTACGCATGTAGTCGGGGTTGGTGTTCGAGGCGAGCGACCTGAGCGAATCGGAGACAAGTGCTGGGTAGGCCACCCCCTTCGAAACAATATTGAAGCTGCAAAGTCTGGGATAGCTTGACTAAATTGTGATGCACTCTAGCTCTACTTCCCAGAGTCTGATTGTCCCTTTTACCGCGCCACCATCTTTTCCAACTACTCACCGAACAATCAACCCGCTGCCTCTAGGAAGCTCGCTACCATGCAGCTTGGCGACGGCTCAAAGCCAAAGTCTACCAAAGCCAGGGAGGGTCCGTACTGGTCAATAATGCTGGAAGTTTCCGAGTCGTCCATGAAGCCAGTCGACCAGGCCAACATGCTCAAGGACTGCATACAAGGTCTTATTAACACCGAGATGCTCAGGCCTGACGATGAGATCGTTTCGACATACAACCGACGCTTCGACCACGGATACCCAACTCCAAGCTTAGAGCGCGAAGGCGTTCTGAAACAGCTCCTGCCTAAGCTCCAGGCAAAGGACATCTACTCCCGTGGCCGTTTCGGGAGCTGGAGATATGAAGTGGGCAACCAAGACCACTCGTTCATGCTGGGCGTGGAAGCTGCGGACAACATTGTCAACGGTGCTACTGAGTTGACGCTCAACTACCCCGATTTCGTCAATGGCCGTGTGAACAGCGAGCGAAGACTTGTGGAAGGCGCCCAATTCTTCGGCAAGAAGGGCAACCGTTCTGAGGACAAACCGTTACGACCCTAGATCTAATTTCGAGGATACTTTGTGCTTTATCGCAGGTTTCACAGCATTCGTGAGAGGCACGGCTAGAATAGACATTTATGGAGTCCCTTCGTATTTCATCGTATTCCTTTGCCATTGCATCTTCTCATTCCGAACGCTCTGAGCTGGAGATGTCTGTTCTAGAGATCGGTAGAAAAGACCTGTACCAACGTCTCACATAGAATTTAGAATGCATTAAGGTACGGAATAGTGCCGAGCCTTTTATCAAGGAGAAGGTCTGTGTGATGTCCAGGCGGTCAACCAACCTACGCAAAAGCTCCGTACTCTCATCCTCAAGATCTCACGCCACTATGAATGCATAAAGTGCATAGAACACAGAAGCTCTCACACGAGTGGCCCCCAGGGCTGCAAGATGAGAAGAGGGCACTACCATGAAGAAGGGGTTCCGACTTTGAACTCTTACATAGAGCTAGGTCCAAAGCTGGTCATGCACGAAAGAGGGGGGATGGTTAGGGTTTACGGGGGGTGGTCTTAAGTGACGTACCGCTCTCACTATCGCCTTCAACCGATCATCGCCACTGAATATGTCCATCCTGCCAGGAAGGTTTATCGCCTCGAAGGGCAAGTCAGCGGAGACGGGGGCTAACACAAAGGAGGACTCTGCAATTGCGGAGCGACACAAGTCCAAGTCTGCCACATAGACAGCATCATTTCGACAATCACGAAACCGTACGAAGCAACACCGGTATTAAACAATACAGTCGTACTCAAACCTTCCGCCTCTCCATCCACCCTTCCGCCTCCCCCTTCCACTCCTCCCTCCACCGACTCAACGGCGGCCTCCCCTCCACCACGTCCCCCACCCCCCACAACATCCTCTTCCGATCCACCTCCTCACTGGTATCGTTATCCGGACAGACCACGTAAAACGCTCCACCCCCCATCTTCTCGTCCAAAAACCCCGCCACCTGGCCCGGCGTCCACGCGCCCTCGGGCTTCGCCTTGCCGGACCCTGGCTGCCCGCCCGATAGGCCGGTGAAGGTCCAGCCGGGGACGAGCAAGTGCACGGTCGTGGGGGTGGCGCGGAGGTCGTAGGAGAGGTGTTCGGCGAGGGTCTTGAGGGCGGCTTTGGAAGCGTTGTAGGCCGGGTTGCCGGGCGGGTTGGTGATGCCTTGCTTGCTGCCGGTGATGACGATTGCGGTCGGCGAAGGGCTGGAGCGGAGGGTGGGCAGGAACGTGGTGAGGCCGTTTATGACGCCGAAGAGGTTCGTGTCCATTATCTACGAGTCATCGAACGATCAGCTAATCCGTATCTCGCGTTGATGAGCGGCTGGTGCCGATGGGAAGGAGCAGAGTGTGTGGATATGCGTTAGTAACTTACTTTGTGGAAATACTCGATATCATCCCACCCGCCCTTGACCCCAATCCCCGCATTCAGCATCAAGAAATCCACCCTCCCCACCCTCTCCCTCAAACCCCTCCATTCCTCAATCTTACTCACGTCCATTGGATACGTCTCCGTGTCCCCGGATAGCTGTTTTTTCGCTTCGGAGAGAAGGTGTGTGTTGTTGTCGACGAGCGCGAGTTTCATGCCTTGGTTCTTGCATAGGTGGGCGACGGCGAGGCCGATGCCGGATGCGGCGCCGGTTATTAGGGCGGTGTTGCCGGCTTTGAAAACGGGGTGCCGTGACATTGTTGTTTCTGATGGGGACAGTTGAAACGAAGGGTACTGATGAGATGTGTGATTGTTAGAGTATCATAAATGGACTTGCAAGTAGTGGGGTTGACGGAGGGGTGTTTTAACGTTTACACCCTAACGAACTCTGCTCGAGAGGATTGGCAATTCCAGCGACTGTGTGACCTTAGTATTGAAGGCACTCAGGAGTTACGCTTTCCTCATACAGACTCTACTGTGAAATCCGAGAATCACTACAACAAAGACATCCAAGGGAACTCGCGGCCACTATCTTCATGGAGACCGCTAGTGCGTATGATGATATCTAAAGCTTGCTTGGCATAAGAGGATCGGAACCAAACAACATCATGGTGATAGTACAACCAAAGCACCACTGTAACGATAGCCCAAACAAGGCGAAAAGCCCTAACTAACCCGTTACCCTTGGAACCCGCAGATCTCAACCTGATCATGTTTCAATCGCCTGATCTCATGGCCTGAAGAAGCATGCCATGACACAATTCAAGCCCAGTCATAGCTCGTTCCCCTTGGCGGGGTACTCTCCAATCTACCCTCTCGCTCCTCCCTCTCCCGATTCCCCAAGCTCCTCCAAGACCTCAATGCTGCCATTCTCCTCTCCAACTCTTCGTCAACACTGATATTCTCTTGATCTTCGTCAATCAGAAGGCTGGATTGCATAACCGGAGAATCACTCCTTCCTAGCCCCCTGCGGCCCATCCTTGAGCTCGGCGTCCTGGTTCCGCGCCTAGGCCGACTCGTCGGCGTGACGACTCTACTCCTCGCAAACCTAGCCGGAGCGGTGAAAGCTGCGTCGACAGTCCGATGGCGGCGAATATTAGCTGGCGTTTGAGGCTGTGAATAAGCGGGCAGACGGTCGTCGTAAACGCGCATGCTTCTGTGGGGCGTCATCGGTGGCGGCGGAGACGGACTTGGAACGTATCTCCGCGATTGCGGTTGCTGAGGAGTTGTGATTGGCGTGCGGATACGGTACTGACTTCTGCGGGCAGGTGTAGGGTATTGGTACGTTTCTGACGCATGGTAAGCGATTGTGTGGTTGAGCTCCGAGAGGCGGGCTTGAAAGACGGCCTCTTGGGATCGTTGGGGCCGAACGGAGGGAAGAGAGGATCTGGTGGATAAAGAGGGCAGGCGGGTTGATGCGGCTTCGTCTTCGAGGATGTAGGCAGAGCCGAGGGATATCGATAATGGACTGGAGTGTTGACTTGTTGGCGATGAGGATGGTAGAGTGAGGTTGAATGAGACCGTACGTTCGGAAGCCGAGAATGGCGGCGGTAGTACGTTGAGCGGTAGACCTGGGGAGGGTTCCGCTACATTTCGCAACTGGTTGCGGGGCAAAATTGGTGTGAGGTGTAAACCAGTAGACAAGTGGCGCGAGATGCTGTGCTGCAGGCTCAAGTCATATGGAAGAGAGTGCTGTGAAAGATCGCGATAAGGAGAGGAGTGATGCAGAACAGAAGCGCCGTCATAGAAACCTATCAGCTCAGGAGGTGAAGAAGGTAGCTCGGTCGGCGCGCCGTCAGGCATTGGATCTTCATAGGTACTTGTAACATCTCTCTCGACTTCTGATCCAACTAATGAGTAGCTCTCACTCCTCGCCTTGTAATTCTTGTGGCGTCTTGGAGGATGGGCAAGTAGGCTAGAGTCTTGAGCTGTGTCGACACTGGTGGAGTCCTGGGCGCGCCCACGCTTCTCTGGCGAGCTCGACACGGCCGTGTGAGATATGTGTAGACGTGAGCGTGATAAAGTCGCCGTACGATGTCTATAAGTTTCTATGCCTTGGGGAGGAGGCGGAGACGTTGTTTCGTTGCTTGGACTAATCAACGGTGACGATGGTGCTTGTATCTCGTCATCGACTGTCGAATCATCTCCCATCACCGAAAGGCCTGTTCTCCTTATGACAGAGCCAGGAAGAGGGTCAATATCAAGCTCTGCAGTCAAAGGCAAATGCCGAGTCCGACGACGAATACGTCGATCCGCACTGCCGCCAAGATCCATTTGGTCAAAGAAGCGACGTTGAAGATCAGAGAGATCCTCCTCTACAGACTGCAGGGCTGCTTTCTCAGACTCAATGAGCCTCAAGTGGTTTACTGCTCCGAGACAGTTCTCATTCTCCTCTTCTTGACCCGATTGGTCCATATAGTAATTGTCCTCATCAAGGTCGGACTGCCCGGGTTCCGAAGAATGCCACGAGTGGACAGAAGGATGTTCTTCACTTCCAGCCAGGTAATCCGCGTACTCGCCATCTAGGGATGAATATTCTTGGCTATGGACGTGCTCAAGGCTCTCTTGGTCGGATAATGCAGTCGGGTCGATGTTTTCAGCAGAGGCATCTGAGGTATCAGCTGCTACGAGCTGCGAAGCCCCTGATGACGAGTCACGATGAAGGTCTCGAAGAGGGTTTCCAGCCTCAGCAATAACGCCATCCCAAAAGAGCCTGGAGTCTTGAGGAACTGATTCTTCTGAAATGATTGAGTCATTTGGAACGCTGCTGATAACGTTGCGAATGCGAGTAGAAGGTAGATGAGGAAAATAATATGACAATGAGCCACGTTGTCCTTGCGTATACGGCCGAACGTCTTGCTGGGTATGCGTTATTTCCGTCGGGAACCCTGCTGCACGTTCAATTTGACGCCTCCGAAGTCGTTGTAAGTGCCAGCTTAGATCATTTGGACCTAGGTCGATCTGCGAAGGAGGGAGACGCAGCATGGTGGCCCGCTTCACATGGTATGGATGAACACAAAGAGGTGTGCCATTAAAAAAGTCTTACGAGTCAAAAGCCGCACATATCTAAATATAGGAGGTGCAAGTGAAAGGAACCAGAATTCCGTTAAGGGAAGTCATTGTTCACAGCCAACGCACGTTTTCGAGCGAACCCTCGATGACCATCATAATTGTGAGCCACATCTACACAGCTTCGATGAAATCGATAAGAAGATAAAAGCAGTTATGTTGACTGCATTGTAGAATACTGCAAGCACACTATAAATCAAAATTGTACCTCGGTAACGTACTCGTACTCTTGTTAGTTTGGCCCTGCCCAGTCCTTGCAACACAGTAGAGGGAAGACTTGTGGAGTTGATAATATTTGGATCAAGACAGGACTTGACTGTCCATGAATATCTAAGTTAACCAGAATCTGCAGGTGAGATCAAGTGGAAAGCGATGCAATCCGGAAGCAGGCCGTGTCACAAGAGCAGGAAGAGACCTAGGAGTAATATCATGGCATATATTGAGGACGATTGTCGTAGACAATTGTTATGTAGTTGATTGTGAGACTCCGCGTGGCCTCGGCCAAAGTTAAAGTATTATTAATAAACGACAGTTTCGTCATCCAATCACAGCCCCAAGCACGAATTGATCTCTCTTGTACAAAGTTCGAAGTAAGCAGCATATCGGAGGAACGTTGAACTCTGCTGGCTCTGCACGATCACTACGTACACAGCACAGTATCCATTGTCGCTCGCTTTCTATCGACCAATGTTTGTGCAGGTTGGATCCAACATTGTGAAGACTCGGCGTTGAATTCAAGCGTATAATCTCGTTTAGAGCCAATCGCTACATACTCTATCTTGCATTGACACTGTACCAAATCTCCCATCTGCGACCATCCGTCGTCACCTTCGCTCCCTAATTTCCCTTGTCAGGACGTCTGGAGTTCTAGCAATCCGTCATGGAAGGCGACTTAAGTCTTTCCCAGTCCTTTGGAGGCTTACGGATTGCCAACCCCGACGACGCATCCCTGAACTCACCGGGGGAGCAACACACCGAGTCAGCTCCGTCAGTCTCTCCGAACTCAGCTTCAGAGTCGCCGGCCGTCTCCAACAGTGAACAAGACTCACAGTCCCTGTCTCAATCACGACAGGAACCCTTTAACCCTGTGCCAGCACCTCCAGTACCCACATCTCGTCCTTCTCCTCCATCACCGAAACAACATCCACCCTACGCTCAACGAAACCCACATAGACAATCCATACCTCATACTTATCAGGATCAGCAACAAGTCCAGTTTCCTCAGTACCCTTCATCCATGATGCCACAGGCCCAACGCATGCCTTCTGGAGGATCCCCCCGTCCTTCGTCTGTATTATATACCCAACCGTCTCTAAATGGCTCTGGATCGGCTTTGGCAAGGGATGGATCATACCGGTTAAGAAGCGAATCATCACGATCGTCAATTCAAGGGATGCCAAGAAGGAGTAATTCTCGAAGCGCTGCGAATGCGATGCAAGCCGGTGTGCCCACAAGAGAAGAAAGTCACAACGATCGATCGTACCGTCAAAGCCAACAGATACCTTCTAGCAACCGCTCGGCACCACCGCGAAGGAGCTCGAGAGGAATGGGTGGAGGTCATGTGAGCGGGTCGATACCACCCACTTCAACTTCTGTACCAGGATCCCCTTACGGTATCGAAGGAGGGCCACTGACAAGTAGCGAGGAATGGAAGGAGCGAGGAGCTGCCGTAGGAGTACGGCAAGAGTTGGACGCGGACGGGAAGCCTGTGTCGAGATTTGTGAAGAAAGGTGTGAAAGACTTCAACTTTGGTCGGACGTTGGGGGAAGGTTCCTACAGCACAGTGTTGGCTGCAACAGACCGGCAGACTCTGAAGGAGTATGCCATCAAGGTCCTTGACAAGCGCCATATCATCAAGGAAAAGAAGGTAAAGTACGTTAACATTGAGAAGGACACACTTAATCGGCTTACGGAACATCCTGGAGTTGTCAGGTTGTATTATACCTTCCAAGACGAACGATCGTTGTTCTTCGTACTGGATCTTGCCAGTGGAGGGGAGCTCTTGGGTGTCTTAAAGAGGATGACGACCTTTGACGAAGAATGCACAAGGTTCTATGGAGCGCAAATACTGGACACAATAGACTACATGCATGCGAAAGGGGTGATACATCGAGACCTCAAACCAGAGAACGTACTTCTAGATGATCAGATGCACGTTAAGATTACCGACTTTGGAACGGCTAAAATCCTTGATTTGCCGCGGTGGCAATCGGAGGGCATTAATGGTGCGATTGGGACTGCGGCTGGAAATCCAATGGATGGATCGAAAGACAGTAGAGCAAACTCATTCGTTGGAACCGCAGAGTATGTCAGTCCGGAACTGCTCACGGAAAAGAACGCCTGTAAAGCAAGTGACTTGTGGGCTTTCGGATGTATAATGTACCAATTGCTGGCCGGACGACCTCCATTCAAAGCTGCGAACGAATATCAGACTTTTCAAAAGATCGTGGGGCTAGAATACGAATTTCCAACCGGCTTTCCGGAGGTAGCCAAGGATCTGATCGAAAGGCTCCTGGTCCTGGATCCAGCTAGACGATTAACCATTGAGCACATCAAGAACCATGAGTTCTTCGACGGCATCGTATGGGGCAGAGGGCTCTGGAAGCAGAAAGCGCCAAGGTTGAAGAGCTACGCGCCTCCGCCAACAGAACCGATCAAGCTCAACGGTAATGCGGTGAGTAATGGGAACGGTAACAGTTTCCCGCCGAATATCACGCCAGCGCACAGTACCATTGCTGTACACATCGCAGGTGGCAATGCCAGTAACGGCGTCTCTAGGCCAGCGCCGAGGGTTATCACTGAGCTTCCACCTCCCAGCCAGCTTGACATCGAGTGGTCACCAGTGCTGACTAGGAACAATGAGCGCATTCTGAAACTCGGCAACCTGCTTGTACTCTCTGCACCAGCACCTCACAGTCCAAATAGCAAGAACGGTGCAAATGGTGACAATGACACACCAAAGAAGTTCTCACGCTTCTTTGCTAGTAGCACTACGAAGAAGCGTCAACGGCTCGTGATGGTAACCTCTAGTGCTCGCATCATCATGGCAGCAGCCGGTGGAGACGAGAAGAAGACGAAGACGGAGATTCCATTGCTCAGTGCTGGCTGTTCATGGCGAAGCATGCAGGATCCTAAAGGCCTGACTACGTGGCGTGTTGATACAGTGAGACTCTATCACTGCGCGGTGAAGCTGTCTTCAGACTAATGACTGTGATGCGCAGCGTGACAAGTATTTCACCTTCGAAGATCCAAAGTCATCAACAAGTGATGCTGCCGCCACTGCAGCCTCGACACAAGAATGGCTTGAGTCCATTGAACGTGCAAAAGAGATCGCCATCTCGCAAAGTGTGACAAATTCGTACTGTAGCGACGATGCATTCAGGGATCTGCCGAGTCCGGCAAGCACCCTTGGGGCCGAGGCTGGTTTACATGTGGACAACGGACCAGGCAGGAATACACTGCAGAAGTCTCAGAGAGATTCGGATGCAGAATCCACGAAGGGCCGGAAGCGTTTCAGTAAGAGGCAATCGAAGAGCGGCCTTACTGCTGTTTTTTGAGTCCTTTCCTTGCGTTTGATACACTTTTTGCGTCCATAAATTTCGCTATTGAGCTGGTAGAAGGGGGTGGGCCATATCCTCGTTCTGCATTGTTTGGAGTGATAACCTTTACCGGCTTTGCTTTTTCATGACCTTCCTTCTTTTCCGTCCGTCTACTTCTAATAAGCCATGGTGGCTGTTTATGACCCTTATAACGCAGCGCCTCAATTTCTAAATTCTTTTGCCTTTTGACCATCTTCTTTATGTCCACAGAATCTCAGAGAATAGTGGAGATACACAGCCCTTGCATCTAGATCCAAGATTCCCTTTCTCCTACATTTATTCTGAGCCCTTGTGGCGATTCTTCTTTCCCACTAACGGTCATAGCGAAGGCACTATATCCACTTCTTCTTCCTCTTCTGACTGCCTTTGCGAATTCGTCCTTTTGTTATCGCATTGACGATCAAAGGTGTATTTACAACATAAACCGTCCGCAGGAGCGGAAATTACATCATTGGTTTTTGGGGTGTATTTTCTTCCGAATCCCGACCGAGACGATGATCCCAATGAACTTCGAGCGCACATCACGCGTATTATAATATCTAGTGTCCGGACGTGCCCTAAGCGGCAGACTACACAATCACCACCGAGCAGGCGCAACAACGACTTGTTGAGCTTATCAAATCAATCAATCCGACATACGCTAGGTAGAATGCATGTCTGGCAGGGTCGGGATTCTCCCGTCTTGTAGCCAGCTGATGATGGTCATCGCTCGATTTCAAATACCAACGCAGCCGCCGCCGGCAGTACGTCAGGGTATCTGATACTACAGTCCGCGCTCTGTAAAAGGTTAGGATGGACAGGGTTTTGGTTGGTGCTCATCAACAGCCCGCTCAGCTCCGCTCAGCCCAGATTGGGTCAGCACGGACACATCCGTACGAGATCGACAACCCGGCTTTTGATAGTGACCACCACAAAGCATTTAGGCTGCCGTACTCCGCTCCGTAGAATATAACGCAAATGGCACCACCAACCCGCTCCGTCCTGACACTGTAAAGGTACGTAGCAAGGTCGAGAAGTGCTTTTACCACCTTACTACCTTCGCAGCAAGCTTTGACTTTGACAGCCGGCTTTGGTGGAGAGATGGATGCTTTTACTTGGTAGTGGGGGATTGCGGGTAGGTAGTGAGTGAGTGGCCAGGGTTGTGGCCAGATGGGATTCCTCGTCGGTCGGTCGTCACTACGGTACGGGTCCTTGTGGACGGGTCCGGAGTCCTCCTGTGCGTCTAGGTAGGGGAGCTTGGAGTCGGGGGGGGGGGGGGGTATGATATTGGAAGGGAAGGGATTACTCGGTAGGGTTGTCTGATGGCTAGATCTGTAGAGCTCGACATTAAACTATCGGGCGTCCGATTGTGGATCCGTTTCCTTCCTCGTTGTTAAGGCAGGAGACGTTGACAGACGCTGTGTGATCTTTCTTCCGGGGTGATTTTTTCGGATATTTCGTGATGGCTGAACAGTCTAGAAGATAGAGTGGCCGGCAATGATGTAGAGTAGGGGCAGCCACTAGCGAGCGAGGCAAGTGGTAGGATATCTTGAGAGCTATGGTTTTGCGAATGATTCTATCCTGTGGAGGATAAATGCTACCTGTATGTGTAAGGTAGGAAGTGAGGCAGAGACTCCCTTATCCAAGCCGATACCGAATCAGCCGATACATACCAAGCCAGACGTGTCCCTCGAGAACCGTGCCAACCTGGAAACCAGCGAATGAAACGCTAGCTAAACGCCCCGAAACACAATAACTCCCATCCGAACCCCTTAATCCAGATCCATGACCCCTCCCTGCCCATCATCCTCCGTCGAGTCAGCACCGTTCTCCAGCACTTCCGCTTGCGCGTCGCTACATCCAGTACTACTCCCTCGCACCTCTGATCCAGGCGCTCTAGCCATCTTGAGCGTCTCCACACCCTCGAAGCCCATCGGCACGGCTTGCAGATTCACTAGACACCCCTCCCAATTCCGCCCGACCAATCGCCCCTCACTCAGATCCTCTTTGAACAGATAAAACCCGTCACTCGCGCCCACGAGGTACGCACTCAATCCCTTACTCTGCAGCAAAATCTGCGCGTCCTGCACGGGATAGTGGTTGTTGATGTACTTCGCCCAGCCGCGCGCTGCAGCTTGGATGCCCTGGTCCTGACGTAGTCGCGTCCAGCCTACGCCGAGGAGATAAGTGGAGTCGTCCACCGTGGGGTCTGCAGGGCTGAATTTCGGGGGAGTGTTTGCTTGCGAGATGGTGGAGAGGGAGATGTCGTCGAGGCCCGGGGCGGTGGTGTCGAGACGCTGGCTTTTGCGACTCGGTAGAGGCGGCTTACGACGGTTGAAGTTTAACATTGAGGGTGGTATTGCAATTTTGGCAGCGGCTTTTTCTTCATACCATGTTCCGGTTTGCGATCCGGCGGAGATGGCGATGCCGTTGGTGGGGTTCAGGAGCGTCATGCCTTCGCCGTAGATGGGTTGATGCTCTGGGATGGTAGGTGGCGCCGCTGAGGTCTGTGGGAAGTATGACCCGTCTTGCAGAGGTTCGTGATCCGCGGCGGCGCTTTCGTCACGAGAGCGTTTGCGAGAGGGAGTGGTTGATACGGGCGTCCTGGATGAATAGGGCGTCCATTGGGAAAAGTTGTTCGGTGTTAGTAGTGGGGTGGTGGATTGATCGAATGGTGAGGGATTGACGAATGGTCGTGGTGGTTCCTGAGGCGAAAGGATCATGATTGGGGAGTTTGAGAAGACGTTGAAGTTCATAGATCCCATAATGAGGAACGTGATGACGATGAGTTAGAAACCAAAGAACATGGGTCTGGAGATTGAAGAAGTATGAAGATAGCTCGACACAATAAAGATGAAGTAAGGTAAAGTAAGGCAAAGTGAAGATTGAGGGTTGATGGAAGATGGAAGATGGAAGATGTGAAGTGTAAGAGTAAAGTTGCGTTTACCCCGGAAAATTGGGTTCCTGAGGTTCTTAAAGCCCTGAGCAGGCGCGGGCCAGTCAGCATGTGCCATTTCCCTTAGCCGACGGGAGGGCAGCGGAGGGCGGTGGGCTGCTCGCCTTGCTGAGATTTGACTTTTGGTGGCTGGACCTGCCGATACCCGATGGAGACTAGGCTGATGGTGATCACGCAAGCGATGACCTGCCAAGCTTCGAGGCAGCGACGATCATTGGCTGAAAGACGCCTTTTGTTGGGGTTCGATTCCTTGCAGCTCGATGGCCCTGACCCGCCTGGATCGGATATCGGGCTAGAAACCATGTCCGTGCCCGGATTGCGGTGATGCTTGAACATCACACGAGCTATCGCTGTCGATGGCCATCCAGAACACCAGAGTGAGAGCCAATGTCTTACAGTTGCTAAGCTTCTGGACATTCTTTCATCAACGTATCTGTCGTCCATCATGACGTGAAAGTAAACGCAAGGTGTGCCAATCGCTGGACGGCCTTTGCCATTTCTTGTGAGCAACCACCCACGAAACGAAATGTAACTGCGATGTAGTACGTGCCAACATGGTCATGCGCTCCCCCCTTTTCAATGTGGCCGCTGATTTTCTTCGAGTATGTTGACGTTTTGATGTGAAGGAGAAAGCAGTCGCGCCCAGGGCTGCAAGTCGAAATATCTATCTTTGCTCCTCCTTCAACCACTCCGAAACTCGTTGACAGGAGCTGCGAGGAGGAGCTGCGAGGAAGAGCAGAGGAACGGGTATACAACTGACGGGACTCTGGTCAAAAAGATGATGGAGCAGGCGGAAGATGATTCATAAGCTTTCCTCAACCGGCTTGATGTGTGGGAAGTCATGATGTCGAAGATTGCATAGCAGAGCAGTCCGTCGCTTGACCGGACCATGCCGCTCGTGACGAGACCAGCCTTGAGACGAGTATCGATGAACTGGAACGTTCCTTAGGACCGTCTCAAACCCCAGCCCAGCGTCCAGTAGATCAGCACAACGGTTACCACTGTCGGCATAGACCTTGCGATCGTCGTCATCCACAAGTCAAGCGCCACCAGCAATGCGCGAGAAAGGAGTGGTTCTGCGAAGATCAGCTGTAGGGTCTGGAATAAGCCTTTCATGCAAACGCCGAGCAAATGTATCAAGAGGCCAGCACGGATCGACTGAAGGATGCGAGGCGGAGCCCAGCAGACGTCCGTGTCATTCCATACGGCGATCTCCAAGTCCAACATTAGGATGCTTAATGGAAGAGCTGCGAAGATGATGGAAGGCAAATCCATGGCGCGAAGTTCGACAGTGCTGCAGAGGTCGACCCAATGTAGGACTAAAGTGGTAAAGTGAGGGAACATGTCTATCAGTACTTGGGGTGAAGGCATCATGTTTTTCTCAATCTTGAATTCTGTATCGCCAAGTCGATACTCAGCTTTTGCTGGTTGGAAGGACGATACCTATCTTGATTGCGTTACTCTGTTGTTGTCGTTGTTGTTGTTGCAATTTGAAAAAGTCAGAAATGTTAACCTAAGCTTTTTGTATCAGTCGTGCAATGTCTCTTTAACACACGCGCTCATTATCACACTCCTGACAACGTCTGCCCCAAGTAAGGTAGCACTGGTATCACACAGTGTCCCATGGGGTCTTTGCGTCTCATGCTATGGGACTCAAGTCAGGCACAATCAGAAAGCAAATCAACCACTACGATCAACATCTCATCAAGGCGTGCAGTAGCCGGAGCACCTCCATAATCGCTCCACTGAGTAGGTGCGAGTGGACAAACTCAGAGGAGCATCACTGGATCGACAGACTGCGATGATGAGTGATTCACAACATCTGGTGTGCGTTCTTCCTTTTCATCTTGGTTCTTGCTCGAAACTACTCTGAGCAGGCATTGGTACCCGTATCCAAAGACGCCCCACACTGTAATGAGATCGGAGGGGCCAACCACGGGAGTTTTCCGACATGATCCTCAACACACCAGTTTTTCCAACTCATGATAGTGACTTTGCACAACTTCACCTGAGCAATTCCTCAGCTCACATAGCCTTCGATGCTGTGACTAGAAAGATGAAGACAGACCTCCCACATTACATTAACGCAGAGCCACGGACAACACCGTTACCAAATATGAGGACCTGCCTGTCAAGGCCCCGCCGAGACCCCCGCCTTTTCCATCATCTAATCTCAGATACTTCCAAGACCTTAAAACCCCCTATCCTAGGTACACGTAATTTGCAGGACGTTCGGCTCCATCTCCAACGCCATTCTTGTCGTCAAAGTTCTTCCTCATGATCGCATGCGTAGTTCAGCCATTCAGGTCTACCAAGACCGAGAAGCACGATAGCGGCCCCTCACAGAGACACCAAGTGCGCAGACGTTTTGCCATTTCTATACCTCTTCACCTGCTTCCCTTCTGGCACATGTGTACTGACTTCGACGAGATCTACGCGATATTGCGTCTGTCCTCGTCATCACAGCCCACATATGCCGCTCATTAGCCCCGTATCTTCTCTCGTCAGCACCCGCCTTGTTCCGGCTCCTCCTAACTCGCCTTTTCGTCATGGGTCGGCCAGGCGTTGCTATCTCTGCCCTCCTCGCTGGTTCCATCAACGCCCTGAAACCTATCGGGCAAGCACAAGCGGGTCTGATGGTTTCCGCCTTGTCTAGTGTCGCCAAAAGCGCCTTCCGACGAACCGGCCGATCGGTATTTCCAGCAGCGAAAGTGAAAATCGCGAGTTGGGTTTTGTGTCAGCGAGGAGCGTATCGGATAGCGAAACGAGCCGCCTCGGCTTGGCTCCGTGATACGAGCCCTTCCCAAGCACGTCTCTGGCTCATGCCGTCTCAAGTCTGTTGAAGAACATCATTATTGGGCATGAGGCTTGTTTTCTTGCCAAAACTATCGACCCCTTTTAGACAGCTCATCTTGTGACGACCTGAAGAGCCGATTTACTGCGATTTTACAGGCAACACCCATCTCACCATGCTCACTCCGAGACGCCATTGGCCTAAGCTGGCTAGGACAGGAACCTACACCCATCAATCTTGGGCATTAAGGGCCATCCCTAACTTCCACATGCCTCAGTAGTTTGACACCTAAGACCTTTCGGCGGTGACCGGCGCCAAACGACTGGCGGCGTCCCCTTTTGACCTTAAGCGACGTCCTGCGAAGCTTATCAGCATTGAAAACGGCAGTCACTTGTTGTGCCCAGACGTTCAGCCGAGCGGCAAATATGTACAGCTTAAATTGAAAATTGTTGATCCACCCTCTCCCGAAGAGAAGCATGACCAAGCAGGACGAAGCGGCAACTGTGCAGACCTCCTCGCAGATGGTTGAGCAGATTCCATAGTCGCCGGAAATAAACAATATCGCCCGCTTCACCTGCTCCCTCACTCGATCTTTGCTTCATTGCTCATCTCAACTTTGCGCTAAACTGGAAGCAAAAACAAATCGACTCTTTTCTGTTAACGCCGTGGCGGGTATAATGTCCGGTGTTATGCCCCGCTCTCAGCGGCGCTGCAGAGCGTTATTTCTCCTCCCCATCTAGATTTGAGTACTTGCGAAGCGGTGAATCGGCGGATCGGTATTGGATTGAGAATGGAATAGATAACATCCTGAAACCGTGCCTTCAGATGAGAATAATTAGCGATGTCCACCATAACATAGGGAATTATTCTAGCAAGCACCTTGTGCAGGATCTCGATTGGTTGATATCCATCCACACGCTTTCTGTCATCGAGATATCCGTCGAAGGCACTGTCGTGCCCCTTTTTTGCGATTCGCCACGGAAGCTCGCCCGTTCGCATGACCATGTAGATCACACCGCAGGCCCAGAGGTCAACGGCGCGTGGATCGAATTCTGTGCCTGTGAAGACCTCTGGTGCGATATATGGCTTTGACCCCCGGATCCCAGTTGCCATGTGGGCTTCCTTCTCCCAGGCCATGCGGAAGCATTCCGCTGCGCCGAAATCTGCAATCTTTAAAGCGCCCGAGGTGGTGAGTAGTAAGTTCTCCGGTTTCAAGTCCTGATGAGCAACACCCATCTCGTGGATGTACTGAACACCTCGCACAAGCTGTTTGAAAAAACAGTCTGCCTCAAGGATTTCCAATTTGCCGGTACTCGAGATCAAGGTATGTAGGTCTCCACCTGCACAAAACTCCATGACTTCGCACAAGTTGCCCGTTGCATCATGCAGGAGATCGAGACTGCGGATGACATTTGGATGTTGCAGTGACGATAAGATGCAGAACTCAGCGGTCAACTGCTTTCGATATCTTTTCAACTTTACTTGAGCCAGACGGAGTTTTTTGATAGCGTAGATATTCTCCATGTCACCGTTCTTGGGATCGGCTTTGTGGCAGAGATAAACGATGCCGTGGGCGCCTCGACCGATGCAATCCTGACAGTTGCCGTATTTCTCGACTAGTGATGCTGTGGCGTTGGGATTCTTTTCAGAGGGAATCCTGCTCCGTTTGCTCTCAAGCTGATCCATACTGGGACACAATAGATAGGCACTCTCTGAGTCCTCACGGCCCTTTCCCTTCTTCCTACTACCTATGAGGAAGCGAAGTATGCCTGAGAACTTATGTTTGCTTCTCGTACTCTGCAGATGATGCCGATGAGAATCGCCCTCCAGATTCTCGAATCTCCACGCACTCATACTTTCCTTCTTACCGTTTGAAAGTGTACTTGCCATCGCAGGTGAAGATGAATGCTGACTAGGAGATTAGCGTCCTTGCCTAGGAGTGCGTAGTTACTGAGTGCTGTTGAGTGTTAGACGTTATTTCCTTAGGCGCTCTTATCATTAGTGAATTCTTCTGTCTGGTTCATTGGTCTGCCTGATCGTGTTGAAAGGACAGTTTCTTAAGTCAACAACAGATAGGAAGGCGAGCTAACGTGCTCTCCAGATTCGAGTACGACGTAAATCATACTGCTATTCAAAGATCAAATAGTGGGGATGTTGCCAAGGCGATCGTATTTGCTGCCAACAGAGGCTGAGCGGGTGGGTTGGACAGGACATGTATGATCTGGGTTGGATGATGCAGCTCAGAGCGGGACTAGAGACAAAACGCGGAGACATTGTTGCGGGCATAATGTGAACATATGAATCCATCTGTCCATTTCTCGCTGAGTCCATCGTCTTAGCAGAAACATGGGTCAATCCAGGCCCTAAGCTGCCATAGTGATGCGCTTCTTCCGATAATGTTTCTTGCCTTGTCGCCAAGCATCGCTGAGCCTGTCATACTCCGCCCCATCAGAAGTCTGGGCGCCAAGCCGGTCAAAGACAATCTCAAGCGTCAGCGAAGGTAAAGTGGCGGAAAGGTCAAGCAATGGCCTGGAGGAGTGACCTTGGGCCAAGCCTTTTCTTACTTACCTAAGCTGGGCATACGTACGCCAAGACGAACTCGATAGGTCATAATCAATCAGTATTTGGGCGAGTCATCTTGGCTAACACTTTTTCTTAAGCTGAGCGTACTTTACTTACCACGTACGCCAAGATAAGACTCAGTAAGTAACATACTCCGCCAATTAGCCCCACTGCTACCTTTGATATTCACGGCGGCCGTGTTCTCTAGGGCAGGCGTAAGCGAGGTGGAAGACACTTAAGATCGACAGCTCACCCTCTTGCGGTCTTCTTCCCATACAGTACTCTGCAATCTCAGAACATCAGACAAGATGGGCAAGAAGAATGGCGAGAATAACGGCGACCTTGTCTCTGGCCAAGCCAACAAACCACTCTCACTCCCCCCGCATGCTCTTTCTTACGACGCCGTTTCCAGTGAAATTGGTGCCAACACTCACGATGGCCTCACCGCCGCGGAAGCCAGATCTCGACTCGAAGAATATGGCCGAAATGAGTTGGACGACGGCCCAGGCGTCCAACCGGCGAAGATTCTTATCCGTCAGGTCGCCAACGCCATGATGCTAGTTAAGCACCCCACCCACAAGATGATAACGTCTTTCTGATTCAGTGGTGCAGGTCCTGATAATGGCTATGGCCGTCAGTTTTGGCATTCGGTCATGGATAGAAGGAGGCGTCATTGCGGTCGTCATCACGCTTAACATCATCGTTGGATTCCTGCAGGAATTCAATGCTGAAAAGACTATGGATTCGTTGAGATCTTTGAGTTCTCCGACGGCAGCTGCCGTCAGAGATGGAAGAACGGAAGTCATTCCCACCGCTGAAATTGTACCGGGTGATATGGTAGAGCTGAAGACTGGAGATACCGTGCCAGCGGACATTAGGTGACCAGGAACTCCTTGCTTGAAAAGTCGGACCGTTCTAACAACGCAGAAGACTCCTTGAGGCAGTGAACTTCGAGACCGATGAGGCGCTTCTCACTGGAGAGTCACTTCCTGTGCAGAAGGATGCCGAAGCTCTGTTTGACGAAGACACCGGTGCCGGAGATCGCCTCAATGTCGCGTTCAGCTCTTCTACCGTTACGAAGGGTCGAGCTCGCGGAGTAGTTTTTGCAACCGGAATGAAGACTGAGATTGGTTCCATCGCCGCTGCTCTGCGTGCAACAGGAAAGAAAACCCGTCCAGTCAAACGCAAACTAGATGGTTCCGCCGAGATCCATCGTTACGCTGAAGCTTGGGGATTGACTGCAGCTGATTTCATTGGCCACTTCCTGGGTGTTAATGTTGGTACTCCTCTCCAGAAGAAATTGTCAAAGCTTGCTATTCTGCTCTTCGGTATTGCTGTTGTTTGCGCAATCATCGTCCTTGCGGCGAATAAGTTCTCGAACAACACAGAAGTCATCATATACGCTGTTGCAACGGGTCTGAGTATGATTCCGGCATGTCTCATTGTGGTTTTGACAATTACCATGGCTGCCGGCACGAAAAGAATGGTCCAACGACATGTCATTGTGCGCAAACTAGACTCACTTGAAGCATTGGGAGCAGTAACAGGTGCATACTCTACCTGTACTGTCGAAGCTCGCGCTGACGTAGATGGTAGACATTTGCTCCGACAAGACTGGTACGCTCACGCAAGGGAAAATGGTGGTAAAGAGGGCTTGGATACCGGCGAAAGGAACATATTCGGTTAGTACTTCGACTGATCCGTTCAACCCTACCATGGGCGATCTGTCACATAACCCTCTGCCGCCAAATGAAATCGAAATGAAGAGCGAACCCACTGTGAAAGAAGGATGCGGAACACCCTACCAAGAGCTACTCGAGGACAATCCTCTTTTGGAAGATTATCTCAGTGTCGCTTCGCTCGCTAACCTCGCTCATGTACATGAAAGTGGAGATGGTTGGACGGCTCGTGGAGATCCTACCGAGATCGCCATTCAGGTTTTTGTTACACGATTCAATTGGAACCGGGAGCGCCTCACGAAGGAAGAATCCTGGTTCCAGGTCGCCGAGTTTCCTTTTGATTCCGACGTCAAGAAGATGTCAGTCATCTTCTCTCGAAATGATGCGGACAAGAAGATGATCTTCACGAAGGGTGCAGTTGAAAGAGTCATTGGTTCATGTAACCTTATTCATTGGGACGAAGGTTCTCAACCAAACGAAATGACCGAAGACCTCCGCAATCACATCCTCGAAAATATGGAAGCCTTGGCTGCTCAAGGTCTTCGTGTGCTTGCGCTTGCTAGCAAATTTTACTCGGGCCAAAGTGGTTCTGGCGTGGAGTACGACCGTGGAGATATTGAGAATGACTTGACTTTCCAAGGCCTCATCGGACTCTATGATCCTCCACGAGTTGAATCTGCCGGTGCCGTCAAACAGTGCCACCAAGCAGGCATCTCTGTCCACATGCTTACTGGTGATCACCTCGGTACTGCCAGAGCTATTGCCGCCCAAGTGGGCATCATTCCATCCAACGCAAAGGCTATTGCAAAGGACGTCGCAGACGCGATGGTGATGACAGCAAGCGCATTCGACAAGCTCTCTGACGACGACATCGACAAGCTTCCTGTCCTCCCATTGGTCATTGCTCGGTGTTCGCCCAACACTAAAGTCCGCATGATCAAGGCCCTTCACAGACGCAAATGCTTCGCTGCCATGACCGGAGACGGCGTGAACGACTCGCCCTCTTTAAAGCGTGCCGATGTAGGTATCGCTATGGGTCAAGCAGGCTCCGATGTAGCCAAAGACGCATCTGATATCGTTTTGACAGACGACAACTTTGCCTCAATTCTCAACGCCGTGGAAGAAGGTCGCCGCATGTTCGACAACATCCAGAAATTCGTACTCCATCTCCTATCCGAGAATATTGCCCAGGCCTGCACCCTCCTTATCGGCCTCGCCTTCAAAGATTCATCTGGTCTTTCCGTATTTCCCCTCTCCCCTGTTCAGATTCTCTGGGTCATCATGATCACCTCCGGCATGCCGGACATGGGTCTTGGAGTTGAAGTAGCCGCACCAGACATCATGGCTCGCCCGCCTCAGTCCCTCAAAAAGGGCGTCTTCACCATCGAGGTTATGGTTGACATGCTTGTATATGGTCTATCGATGGCTACTCTCTGCCTGTCATCCTTCTCGCTCATCCTCTTTGGTTTCGGCAACGGCAACCTCGGCTCGAATTGCAATGACAGTTACAGCGAGGACTGCGACACCGTCTTCCGCGCCCGCGCCACCACTTTCGTCTGTCTGACCTGGTTTGCACTCTTCCTCGCATGGGAGATGGTCAACGTGCGCCGCTCCTTCTTCCGCGTGGAGCCTAAGAGCAAGAAATACTTCACGCAGTGGATGTACGATGTCTGGCGCAATCAAACCCTCTTCTGGGCTGTCATTGCAGGCTTCGTCACCATCTTTCCAACCCTGTATATCCCCGTCATCAATCACGCCGTATTCAAGCACGAGGGCATCAGCTGGGAGTGGGGTGTCGTCTTCATCGAGGCCATCTTGTTCATTGGAGGTGTCGAAGCCTGGAAGTGGGCCAAAAGGATTTATTTCCGCAGATGGGCGAGGAAGGAAGTAGGAAATGGTAATGATCTGGAGTCGAAGGTGTTTGAGAAGTATATGAAATTCAGCTGTGCTTCGAGTGAGGAGAAGATGGATCCGGAGCCGGAGAAGAAGTTATGACAGAAGAGTTGCTGAGATAATGAATTCGGATCAAGGAAGCAGAAGAAGATAAAATTGCAGTTATCACGGGTGGAGTAGAGCGAATTCTTTTTTCACAGAAGCGACATTTGAAGGGAAGAAATGAAGTCGCGTTGCTTTGCTTTTCCTTATCAACAAATGAATTTGACGTGAGAATAGTAATGCTCTGAGCAAAGCGCATTGTCACGAGGCTAGTCACTCTACAACAAGAGTCAGTTGTGAAAGGAAGATGTTGGATATTGACGTTGTGGTTGTTCTAATGTGTCGGAACTCAGAAGACGACTACTAGTACTAGCGAGTCACGTGAGACCGTAACTTATTAGTCTCGTCCTATATGGGCATTACAAATGAAAATTCAAGACGCGCAGCTCACTACCTTATAGTTCAGCTCATATATGAATGCCAATGTCAACGGATGAGCACAACCACCAAATATACATGAAGAACCTCACAACAAGATGTTATTGCCATCTATAACTGTGGGATCTAGTAGATCACATGCTTGTAAATGTCTAGTCATCAGTCTAATTACACATGGTTTTGATGTGCTTTGTGTCTATGAAGGCCTTCAGCTACTTAGTATCGGCATTCATTTACGATCTACAGCCATATCGCAGAACAGGTGAAACACCACTAAGAGAAAGACTAGTTCATCATTTCCTGAGAAGAAATAGACACTCTTCAGAGGTGGTTGCTATTGGTTTAAATCCTTGACTTGGCCTGTGCTGAGGGATCAGCAAGCACACAAATGTTCAACCCATTCTGCTCTATGGCTGTAGAACTATACCTTACCTAAGCTCAGAAAACAGCATTCAGCTACACTTAAAACCTTGTGCTGTAGCTAAGTCATCATGTGAAATTCTTCACTATAGCTGAGTCAAATCATTTATGTAAGACTGAGCAATAAGCAGGGTGAACAGTACTTAATTATATAATAATGTTGAGTCATTAATGTTGCAATGACTAAAAATGAATAAATAGCAGTATAACATCTTAATTAATAAATTAATCACTAAAGTCTGATATAAGTGCAGAGATGCAGTGTATACAAGATGCACATATAGCGCTTTTTAGAAGTTCTGTGTCAAAGGTCATTTAGTGAAATTTTCTAACAAAATGTATAGAAAATCTGTGAAAAAACCTTTTCACCACTCTGTTACGGCCATAACCCAGGACGGTTATGTAGTAACAGGATATACACAGACTAGGCGTATACTCAGAGAGCACACCAAGCACAAGGCTTGGCAAAGCGTGTGATAGTGCTTGAGCACTATCGGCACAAGAAGCACAAGGGCATGCTAGGCGTGCAGGGTGTGCAAAGCTTTTATATAGAGAGGATTGTTTCCCTTATGGAAATGATTGTGTTCAACTCAATACAAGTTACCAACTACTGGTTTACCCTACACCGCGCACTGAGACTCTTATATCAACAAGCACAAACCTCTAGCCCTAATATCTGAGGCATCTCAGATCAGGACGTAACACTTTGAACATTCTTACAATATAAGAATGACAACCAGTGCGCAGAAGTCAGCTTTGACAAGTCAAGTCAACCTTCAAGGCCTTCAGCAAACGATCAATGTACTCAAGGTACCGGCACTCAATGCGTTCACAGACAAGAGAGGGAAGCTGCGAGCCTTCTTGGCCAAGCTTGAGTTATATATTGAATTCAACCAGGCGAAGTTCAGGTTCAAGATGAACAAAGGCCTGTTTACCGTATCGTACCTCAAGGATGCAGCATTTGATTGAGTTGACCCCAAACTGCATGAGTTCCTCAACAAGACATCAAAGAAATGAATGAATGATAAGAAATTCATATTCAGCAACTATAAGAAGTTCAAGGATGAGCTTCAAAGAGCCTTCAGAATAGTTGACGAAAAATGAGCAGCGGAAAGACGACTTCACATCCTAAAGATGAATAAGTCGGCAGCCAAGTATGCGGCAGAGTTTCAGCGGATCGCAGCCCTAATGGATTGAGATGACGACGCTTTAGTATCGCAATACTATTGGGGACTCAACAAGACTATCAAAGATGAGATAGTCAGGAT
>JAABUP010002837.1_pt1 | contig 32273 bp, 37 predicted proteins | sample 5559201 | NCBI WGS metagenome assembly JAABUP01 (sample SAMN10711887, study PRJNA513373) | rock metagenome | isolation source: Antarctica rocks | place: Antarctica
GCCGACGGCCACACGAAACGACCCCGATCCAACCGCTTCATGAATAAGCATCCGCCCTGGCCGTCGTGCCAGACGATCTTCATCAAGTCGGATCGACGGCCCCGGAAGACGAACAGGTGGCCGCAGAGCGGGTCACGTTTGAGCACCTCCTGCACCAGGAGCGACAGACCGCCTATTCCCTTGCGCATGTCGGTGTGGCCCGTCGCCAGCCACACCTTGGCGCCGCTCGGAGTCGAACCATGAGAGCGGGATCTGGACGGCGCTGACGGAGGCGGCCCCCGGCCGGCTCCTCACCGCGGTGATGGCTCTCAGGGTGACGGCGAAGACGTGAATGGCCGTCAGCCGAAGCGGGCTTGAGGAACGGCTTCCCCGGACGGCATCGACGGGCTTCCAGGCTGGCCGGGACGCGGCGCGAGCGCGCTATCCCGGCCGGGATCTGCACGGGCACCCGTAACACGGTCGGGCCAGCCGCGTTGCGCGCAACCGAAGGCCCCATTTCTCGCTCGCGACGTCTATCATCGGACCAACCGACCTACAGCCGCTGACAGGCGGCGACCCCGTCGCACACATCAGGATGCCTATTCCGTCTCCAGCTCATACCTTCCGCACGGACAACAGCCGCATAGTCTTGGCGGTCACCAGCAGGGTGGCCCCAGTGTCGGCCAGGATCGCCGGCCAAAGCCCGGTGATGCCCGCGATCGTCGTCACCAGGAAGACCGCCTTCAGTCCCAGCGCAATCGCGATATTCTGGCGGATGTTGCCCATGGTGCGCCGTGACAGTTCGACCATGCTGGACAGATCGAACATGATCGACTATTTCAAATGATGAATGGTGGCGTCGACCTGCTCGCATAACTTCGAAGACCCGCCACCCCTGGCCATTGCGCTTATCATCGGCGCCTCGCCCCAACATAGCGACGCGCCCATTGGAGCGCTGAGAGGGGCACGACGATCCATTGCAAGATCGGCGAAAGGCCAGTGCCCAGAAACGGCAGCACGGGCATAAAGCGAGTGTAGGCCCAGCTGTGGCGCAATTCAACGTTAACATATTCGCTATACGCCGTGTAGGCTAGTCCGATCGCCAATGTCACACCCGCCACGCGAGCCCAGTGCAGCTCTGGCCAAGAGCTGCGGCCGACGGCGACCAGAGCCGCCACCAATGCTGAAGACGCGATCAGCACGTCTCCAAGCGTGCAATGGAGAGCGGTGAACACCTTGTATCCAATCGACGCTTCAGCCCAAATCGTGTAGAGCGGCAGATGTGCGGTCTCCCAAACGAGATCGAGTGCCGCCGTCACCAACAGGTATCTGCGTAGGACGGTGAGCCAGCCAGCCGCAAACGTTGGCGCAAGGTTGGCATCGGGTCCTTCTTTGGTCCTTGCCGAAGGCCTGTCCGACCTCCTCAATTTCGAGCTGTCAGAGCTTGTCGTGCCGTTGCCCTCGAACCATTCATGGTTCATGTTCTTCGTGCACCTGAACAACAACTTCTGGCCTGAGCCAATTTCTGGGTTCCGATATCAACTGCAATGCGCATGGTTTGCACTATGACCTCCGCTAACGCTCGACATTCTAGTGGATTGAAGGCGACGGATGTCCCGGGTGGGATTCTCTATCGCGTGGCGTGCGAGTCTGGACGATGCGCCCAGGGATCATTGTCGACGTGACCGTCGCGGACCGCGCCCGGCTTGAAGCCGTCTTAGCGGACCGCAACAGCCCTCAGAAGCATCTATGGCGTTCCGCGATCGTGCTGGCAACGGCCGACGGACTCGGCACGAACGCGATCATGCGCCGGACGGGCAAGAGCAAGACCGCCGTGTGGCGCGAGCGATGATGGAAAGTGGGTGACGGCGGCGATCAGGCGGCGCGGTCCGCTGGGATGCCGATGACTTCGGTCCCGTCCTTGAACGTGACACCGGCGACGACCTTCGGCAACAGGTTTTCGCCCTTCAACCTTCGCGAGGGTTTGGCCGCCGCCATCACGAGTTTGAACACCATCAGTCTGGCGGTGGCGGGCGAAAGCGGGGCCTGTCGCAAACTTCCGGCGTTGACGGTTCGTTAGCCACGCCGACCGAACTTACCGCCTCCGCCGCCAAGCTGAAGAGCCGGTCGAAGGACGACTTCAAGGGTCGCCATTTCGAGGCCGGGCTGATTGTCCAGGCGGTCTCGTGGTACCTGCGTTACCCGCTGAGCTACCCCGACGTTGAGGAGCTGCTGCTCGAGCGCGGTCTCGAGGTCGATCACAGCACGGTGAACGGCTGGGTGCTGGCCTACGCGCCGCTGATCGAGCGCCGGCTGCGCCCGTTCTGCAGGCCTCATTGCGGGTCGATCCGCGTCGATGAGACCTATGTCCGGATCCGGGGCGAGTGGCGCTATCTGTACCGCGCCATCGACAAGCACGGCGAGGCGGTCGACTTCCTGCTGACCGCCAGGCGCGACCTCGAAGCCGCGAAGCGCTTCTTTCGCAAGATGCTGAAGGACGGCCCGCTGCTGTCGCCCGATCGGATCGGCACGGACGGGGCCGGCACCTATCCAGGCGCCATCGCGGCGGCGAGGAAGGAGGGCCGGCTGGCCCGCGACCCCGTCCACCACGTGACCAAGCACCTTCAGCAAGGGATCGAGAGCGACCATTTCCGGCTAAAGAAGAACATGCCGCGGGTCGGCAGCTTTCAGAGCTTCGGATCGGCTCGGAGATCCATCCAGGGGTTCGAAGCCATGCTGTGGCTGCGCAAGGGCTTCGGTTTCGCCGGTGCCTGGACGGTCCACGAGCAGAACCGGCTGCTCGGGTTCTGCTTCAGACTTTCAGAGGTTAACAAAGCGTAAAACCGGGATCGGCCGAGCCCGATCTGCAACCTATCCTGGAGTTTGCGACAAGCCCCCCCGAACTGCTGTTCAGACAAACGGGACCACCTCTGTCTCCATATGCCGGTGCTAGCATGTGCCGTCATTGTTCAGGCTAGCGCAACCTCTGACGCCGAAGCTGAACAGGTGCTGTGATCGGGTCGTCATCCCAGGGATTGAACACGGACGCGCCGCTGTGGCGCACGTCGCGGACGTTGCGGGTCACGAGATAAAGATCGTGCTCGATAGCGGTGGCGGCTAGCAGCGTGTCGATGACCGGTGGGGGATGGCCGGTCTGACGCCGTACAACGCCGCTGATCGCTCCCCACCGGCGGACAGCAACGTTGGAAACCGAAAGCAGTCGGTCGCCGAATCGTGCCACCAGGCTGTCACGCGTGTTGATATAGATCGGGCGCCGCGTATCGCTTTCGGGTAGATTGGCGATGCCCTTCTCGTATTCGCCGATCGTCAGGATGCTCAGGAAGCAAACGGTCTCCTCCTGCGCGGTCGCCCACGCCTTGACGCGGGGCGAACCGCCAGGGCTGATGAGTTCAGCGACGATATTGGTATCGAGCAGCCATCCGATCAAAGTTGGAAATCCCTCCCGACATCGCGTTCGCGGGTCAGGTCAAGTCCATCGACCGACAGGCTTTCCATGAAGGCGAGAAACGATATCGGTTCGCTGGGGCGGGGTAGTAAGCGGTCAAGTTCCTCGGCTGCGATGATCACGACCGCGTCTCGCCCCCGCACTGTGACGCGCTGTGGACCTTCGTTCCGCGCGCGACGCACGACCTCGCTGAACCGAGCCTTGGCATCTTCGAGTTTCCAACCGGCAGAGCCGCTGACCGGATGTCCACGACTCGCCTTCTGTGAATCTCTGTTACTCGGCTGCACCATCGCAACTTCTCCTGACTAGCTGACTAGCTCATACACTTCGATGCACGACGGAGCCAGTGGTGAAACTGAAAAAATCATCGATGACCTCTTTGACGTGTTACTACCTGGGATGACGTGCTGGCCCAATTTTGCATCCACTAGCCGAAAGGCCCGGCAGAGGCCCAATGACGTGGCTGCTGTCACATCCTCTATGGATCGGCGCACTTGACACCGCACCCATCGAACCCCCCGACGTTGTGGGTTGCGACCAACCCTGCTCCACGCGCCTTGGCGATCGCTGCGACCTGCACGGAGGCGGTCGCGACCGGCCCGTCGATGGTCCTGCGCTTGGCGGCGAGTTCGCCATAGCTGGAGGCAGCCGCGTTCGAAGGGCAGCACGCGCCCGCCTAGGCCCTCGCCGAGGAGACGAGCAACCGCCTGGGTGAGGGCGTCGCGCCGGCGGTTCATCGGCAGCAGCGCGAGGCCGGAAGCGATCTCCCCCTCGCTGATGGTCGTGGTGTAGAGCTCGGCCCGGCGTTGCTCGGCCAGCTAGGCCAGCACATTAGGGTCGGGCGCGGGCCGCAGGAGTTCCGACAGCACGTCGGTGTCGAGCACGATCACGACCGGCGCCGCTTCGGCTTGGCTGGGGCCGGTGTCTCCCTGATCACGGCGGCCAGAGCCTCCTGTTCATGTAAGGCCTGTGCCGTTTGCAAGGGGTTCCGACGCACTCGACCGGCGCCCCCAGCTCGCCGCTGCCCTCGGCGCCGTGCGGCGCCTGCGCTGCCAGGTGCTGGTGGCCAAGCTCGACCGCTTGAGCCGCGACGTGCATTTCATCACCGGGCTGATGGTGCAGCGCGTGCCCTTCCTCGTGGCCGAGCTCGGCACCGACGTCGATCCCTTCATGCTCCACATCTACGCGGCCTTGGCCGAGAAGGAGCGACGCATGATCTCCGAGCCCACCCGAGCGGCCCTGCAAGCGCGCAAAAAGCAAGGTGCGCTCCTCGGCAACCGGACCAACCTCGCTGATGCTCAAGCGAAAGGATCAACCCGGGTGGCCGAGGACGCACTTCGTTTTGCCGAGAATGTCATGCCAATTATCGAGCGGATCAAAGCGAGCGGAATTGTCAGCCTTCGCGGAACCGCGGAGGTGCTGGATGCGCGCGGCATCCGCACGGCGCGCGGCGGCAAGTGGGAGGCGACGCAGGTTGGGGCCGTTATGAGAAGGATGGAGGCGCAGACCTCGCACAACCATCCGTGATTGTGAAAAAGCGTTGAAGTGTGATCCCGGGTCTGATCAGGCCTAGCCTGCTGACAACGCTGAACAATCCTAATTCCCGGTAGGGTCACGAGCGGTGCTGATCGTGACCCTACCAAACGTTCAAATTTCTAATCTGTATCAGCGACTTAAGTGATGAATGGACAGGGGTCAAGCTTCGGCGCTTATTGATAGCCAAGCTGCCGGATGAGGACCGCGCCTTCACCGACGCTCTGCTGATGCGGACGCTGGCCCGCCCCAAGGTCCTGGCGGCCGTGCGCGAACGCTTTCCATGGCTTTCGCTCCCTGACCGAGGTAATCGATACGACCTCAGCCGCCGGCGAGCTGTTCTTCCACATCTTCGGCGCCCTGGCCCAGTTCGAGCGCTCCATCATCCGCGAGCGCACCAATGCCGGCTTGAAGGCGGCGCTCGCGCGTGGCCGCAAGGGCGGAAGGCGGCCGAAGGTCAAGTCGGACGATGTGCGCGCCGCGCTGGCTTTATTCAACGATCCGGAGATTTCGGTCCGCGGCGCCGCGACCCTTGCGGAATCTTCCGGATTATTCATTGACGTTTCAGAGATCCTGACGTTTCTATTGATCGCCGATCAGGTTGCTCATGCTCAACAGCGATAAACGCAGACCAGCGAGCGAGATAGCTCAAACTTTACCGAACGTTTTCGGGCGAGCCAAAGCCGGACCGAACACTTTCCTGTGGTAACGGCCACGGGGACCACCAATGCGCAGGCTGATTATCAACATAGCCACATCGTTAGCATTCGCCTTCATGGGTTGCGCCGTCTTAAACGCGTCGGAAGCCGGATTGCCAAGCGCAACCTACGCGGACGTGGGTGGAAAGACCCGGATACCCTACGGATGGGTGGATTTCTGCAGTCGCCGGCCCGAGGAGTGCAACGTTGAGAGACTGCCGCCCCGTGACGTCCACCTGTCAGCAGCATCCTGGACGCTGCTCAATCGGGTCAACAAGGCCGCCAACGACGCCATCGAGCCGATCACCAATTTCGATCACTGGGGCACGATGCTCGACCACTGGGACTACCCCGTGGACGGCAAAGGCGACTGCAAGATCTACGCACTTTACAAGCGGAAGCTCCTGTTGGAGGCAGGCTTGCCGCGCCAGGCGCTTCTGATGACGATCGTTCGCGATCTTGATGGCGATGGTCACGCGATCCTCACCGTCAAAACCGATCGTGGCGAGTTCGTGCTGGATAACCTGACCGATCGGGTCCGGCCCTGGGACGCGAGCGGCTACCGTTTCATCAAGCGTCAGGCGCAGGACAACCCTAACGTGTGTGTCGACCTCGGTAGCGCGCGTGGGTCGGGGTCCAGCTTGGCATTGAGTGGCAACCCGGGCTAGCAAGGAAAGGCACGGCGGCAACCGGCGTCGCGTCGGCCAGCTCATCGGCCCGCGCGACGAGTCGGGCGGTGGAACCGGGTCCCGGACGTCACTCCTTGTGGGCCGCCAGCAGGCGCATGGCGTTGGCGGTCACAAGCACGGTCGCGCCGGTGTCCGCCAGGATGGCGGGCCAGAGACCGGTCAAGCCTGCGACCGTCGTGACGAGGAAGACGGCCTTGAGGCCGAGGGCGATCGTGATGTTCTGGCGGATATTGCCCATGGTGCGTCGGGACAGATCCACCATGCGCGCCAAGTCCAGCACCCGGCCATGCAGGACCGCCGCATCGGAGGTCTCCAGCGCCACGTCCGTGCCGCCGCCCATGGCGATGCCGACGTCGGCGGCAGCAAGGGCCGGCGCATCATTAATGCCATCGCCGACCTTCGCGACCTTCTTGCCTTGTGCCTGCAGTTCGCGGACGATGCGCTGCTTGTCCTCGGGGAGCAGCTCGGCACGGACCGGCAGGCCCAGCGTCTTGCCGATCGCTTCGGCCGTGCGCCGGTTGTCGCCGGTCAGCATGAGCGGTTCGACGCCGGCGGCCCGGAGGGCGTCGATGCCCGCCTTGGCGTCCGCGCGGGGCTCGTCGCGCATGGCGATGATGCCCGCGCAGCTGTTCCCGGCCATCAGCACCGATACCGACTTCCCCTCGTCGTTGAGCGTTGCGATGCGTCCCGTGTGCTCGGCCGCGATCGTCCCTCGCTCCGCAGCCGAGGCCGGAGATCCCAAGAACAGGCCGACGCCCCCCACGCGGCCGACGACGCCCTTGCCCCCGAGCGCGGACGCGTCGGCGGCCGGCGGCACAGGGACACCGTCGGCTTTGGCTCGGGCCAGGATGGCGAGAGCCAACGGATGGCTCGATCCGGTCTCGAGAGCGGCCGCCATGGACAGGACGTCCCGCTCGCCGCGGCCCACGGCGATCACATCGGTGACCTTGGGTTTGCCCTCGGTCAGCGTGCCGGTCTTGTCGAGCGCGATGGCCGTGATAGTCCCGAGGGCTTCAAGGACAGCGCCGCCCTTCAGCAGCAGGCCCCGCCGTGCTCCGGTCGACAGGGACGCGGCGATGGCGGCCGGAGTCGAGATCACCAAGGCACACGGACAGCCTATCAGGAGGATGGCGAGCCCCTTGTAGACCCACTCGCCCCAGGGCTGACCCATCAGCAAGGGCGGAAGCACCGCGATGAGCGCGGCGATTGCAACAACGACCGGCGTGTAATAGGTCGAGAAGCGGTCGATGAACCGCTCCGTCGGGGCTTTGCTCTCCTGCGCCTCCTCGACCAGCTTCACGACGCGGGCGATGGTGTTGTCGGCCGCGGTGGCCGTGACCCTGACGCGGAGCACCCCGTCCGCGTTGATGGTCCCGGCGAAGACCGCGTCGCCCTTGCGCTTGCGCTTCGGGACGCTTTCTCCTGTGACCGGCGCCTCGTCGATCGCACTCTCGCCGTCCACGATCTCGCCGTCGGCCGCGATGCGGTCGCCCGGACGGACCAGGATGATTGCACCGACCGCGACGCTGTCAGCCGGGACCTCGCGGGTCTGGCCATTCTCTTCGAGCAGAGCGGCCTTCGGGACCAGTCCCGTCAGGCCTTGGATGCTGGCCCGCGCCTTGCCGGCCGCGACGCCCTCGAGCAGTTCGCCGACTAGGAACAGGAAGACGACGGCCGCGCCTTCCTCTCCGGCGCCGATGATGACGGCCCCGACCGCCGCGATGGTCATCAGCATCTCGATCGAGAACGGCGTGCCGGCGAGCGCGGCCATCACTGCGCGTCTTGCGATGGGCACCAACCCGATCAACATCGCGGCGATGAACGCGTATTCGGCGATCGAGGGGACTGCTCTTCCGATCCCGTAAGCCGCGATCAGGGCCGCGCCGCTCGCGATCGTCATCAGTCCCTTGCGGCTGCGATACCAGGGACCGTTAGACGGGCCGTGATCGTGGCCTTCACGAGACACATGGTCGTGGCCGTGAGCATGCACGTGCTCGTCGTTCGAGGCCGTGGCGTGGCCGGCCATCGGCGTGGCCTTGTAGCCCCCAAGCCCGTTAACCTGGCGCAGGATGGCCGGCTCCAGGAGCGCGGCTTCGTCGTGGCTCACCGTCATGTTCCCCGTGGCCACGGAGACCGACACGTCCTCGACCCCTGGCACGCGGCGCACGGCATTGATGATCTTCGAGGCGCAGGAGGCGCAATCTATGCCGTCCACGCGATAACGGGTCTGGGTCGCTGCCATGGGCGTTCTCCTCAGTGGTTGTGAACGGAGGCGAGATGCGCGGCCGAGGGCGATGCCAACTCCGGTTGCAGGGTCACGTGACCGATGCCGAAGTGTTCGTTCAACTCCTCGGCCGTGCGGTGCAGCGCTTCGTCGCCCGGATGCCCCGCCGGCGTGACGAGGTGGCAGGTCAGTGCCGTCTCGGTGGTGCTCAACGACCAGACGTGCAGGTCGTGCAGCGCCGTCACGCCGGGCAGCGCGAGCAGGAAGGCTCGGACCTTTCCAAGGTCGACGTTCGGCGGCACCGCGTTCAGCGACATCGTGAGCGAGCCCGTCAGGAGGCTCCAGGTCCCGCCGACGATCACGAGGTTGATGACGATGCTCATGACCGGATCGATCCAGTGCCAGCCGGTCATCAGGATAACGAAGCCGCCCACGACCACGCCCAGCGACACCAGGGCATCGGCCGCCATGTGCATGAAGGCGCCGCGCACGTTCAGGTCGCCCTTGCTGCCCGACGAGAACAGCCAGGCGCAGAAGCCGTTCAGGACGATGCCGCAGGCTGCGACGATCATGACGGTCTTGCCTGCCACGGGCGTCGGCTGGGAGAACCGCTGGATGGCCTCCCATGTCAGGCCGCCGACGACGATCAGGAGGAAGACGGCATTGAACAGGGCCGCCAGGATCGACGTGCCCCCGAGCCCGTAGGTGAAGCGGCTGGTCGGCTTGCGCTTCGCCAGGATGACGGCGGCCCAGGCGACGCCCAGGCCGAGCGCGTCCGAGAGGTTGTGCCCGGCATCGGCCAGGAGGGCGACGGAGTTACTGGCCAGCCCATAGACCACCTCGATGATGACGAAGGCGGCGTTCAGGGCGACGCCGATGGCGAACGCCTTGCCGAAGTTCGCGGGCGCGTGGACGTGGCCCAGCGCACCGTGGTCGTGGCCGGCGTGATCGTGATGATGATGGTCGTGCGCCATTCGAGGGCTTCCCTGCTATCCTGCCTCGCCCTACATCCTCTAGTGGCTAGAGGAGCAAGCGGCGCCATGCAGGTATTTTCGATTGGCGTTCTGGCCAAGCGGACGGACGTGAAGATCCCGACAATTCGCTACTATGAGCAGTCCGGCCTCATGCCGTCGCCGTCTCGGTCGGGAGCCAACCGCCGCACCTACGACCAGGCTGCCGAGCGACGTCTTCGCTTCATCCGGCACGCCCGGCAGCTCGGCTTCGAGGTCGACGCGATCAGGCAGCTCCTGGACCTGTCCGACCAGCCGGACCGCCCCTGTGCCGAGGCCGACGTGATCGCCCGGACCCACCTGACCGACATCGACTGCAAGATCGCGCGGCTCACGGCGTTGCGGTCGGAGGTGACGCGCATGATCGGCGAATGCGAGCACGGGCGCGTCTGCGATTGCCGCGTGATCCAAGTCCTGGCCGACCATGGTCAATGCGAACACGATCGGCACTGACGCGACGGTCCTCGTTCTCGCGCGGCAGCACGAATAGATACACCGGCACCGCCACGGCGAGCTGCAATAAGGCATAGACCAGACAGGCGCCCCGCCGGCGCGGCGAGCACAGTCCGAAGAAAATAGCTGGACCCCAAGCGAAGACTTGCGTGAAGCCGAGCGCCGTTATGACGGGCCACCGACGCGTCACCGCACCTTGTCCAGCGACAGCCGGGCATCCAGCTTCGCCGCGTCCTCTTTCCGTTCGGAATAGCGATCGGTCAGCGTGGCGACGTGCGGGCGCAGCAGCACCGTGAAGCGCACCAGCTCCTCCATCTCGTCAACGATGCGATCATAGTAGGGCGACGGCTTCATGCGTCCGCCCTCGAATTCCGTTAAGGCCTTCGCCACGCTCGACTGGTTGGGGATCGTGACCATGCGCATCCATCTGCCCAGCAGGCGCAGCGCGTTCACGGCGTTGAAGGATTGCGAGCCGCCCGATACCTGCATGACGGCGAGGGTGCGCCCCTGCGTCGGCCGCATCCTGCCCATGGCGAGCGGCAGATGGTCGACCTGCGCCTTCATCAACCCGGTAATCTGGCCGTGCCGTTCCGGGCTGCACCAGACATGCCCCTCCGACCACATCGACAGTTGGCGCGGCACCGTCAACTTGTTGGACTGAGGTCGCGAAGAGCCGTGATCAGGACGGCGTGCCCGTGGTTACGCCGCAGCGGCGACGCCGGTGACCTCGGCCCAAACCTGGAAGGCCTCGGTCCGGGCGGCTCGATACTGTGTGGCGGGCACTTGATGGCGGCGGAGGTGGAACAGGTTGTTGATCCCGTCGTGGGCGGAAAGGGGTCGCTGCAAGAAAGTGCTCTCTGTGCACGCTAAGGAGATGGAGACGCGACTTCAGCCCTTTTCCGGACCCGCCGACCGTCGAGCGCCACGTGATCAATGCGGTCGCCGAGTGGCGGATCGTGATCTCCTCGAAGGACTCGGTGCCCCAGAGATTGCGGTTCTGGCACACCGCCCGGAGATAGAAACTCGCGATGCCGAGCGTGCGCGACCCCACCTCCGAGTTCCAGCAGTAAAAGCCGCGGAAGTAGAGGTCGGGCTCGCCCGAGGGCAGCCGGCCGGCCTCGATCGGGTTGAGATCGTCGCACAGGAACAGGAACACGTCCCGGTCGGATGCGTAGAGGGTCGTCGTCTCCGCCGTGACGTCGACGTCGGGGTTGTGGCGCATCGTGCCCCAGTCGAGCACGCCCGGCACTTTCCAGCGCGTATCGCCTGTCCCGTCGCCGGCGATGCGCATCACCGCCTCGACGAGCTCGTGGTCGTGGATGCGGCCGTAGTCCGGGCCCGTGACGGCCCGGAGTTCGGTGCGGCCCTCCTCGGTCGTGTAGGCCTTGACCAGCTCTGACCGGTGCTCCTTCAAACCGTATTGCAGGTTGCATGCTCAGTTCTCCTGTACATGCGCAGGGAACCCCGCGTTTGTGACGGCCCTGGTCATCGCCTCCGGCGTGACCTGCCCATCGTCGAAGCTGACCGTCGCTGCGGCCGCGCCATTCAGTTCGGCGACCACGACCAGGCTGACGCCCGGCATCCGGAACAGTGTGCGCTTCACAATGGGGGCGCAGGTGACGCAGCCGACATTCTCGACGGCAAGCGTGACAGTCCTCTCACCAGCAAAGGCAGGTGCCGCCAGCAGCAGGGCCGAGGCGGTCAGGGCGGCGCGAACAAGCTTGGTCATGACAAAGCTCCGATCAGGCTTCGAGCAGGAGACGGGCGACGTAGGGAAGAACCACGGCCATGGTGACCAGCCCCGCCGCAATCCAAAGTCCGAGCTTGGCAACGCGGGATGCTGCTGGGCGGGCGCAATAGCTGCCGTCCGCGCAGTCCGCCGTGGGACGGCGATAGACCCGCACGAAGCCGACCGCGAGGCAGCCGACCGCGGCCGCGACGAAAGGCGGCTGGTAAGGCGCGAGCGCCGTCAGGTTGCCGATCCAGGCGCCGCTGACGCCGAGCAGGGACAGGACAAGCGGAACGAGGCAGCAGGAGGAGGCGCCCAGGGCCGCAATGATGCTGGCAGCCGCCAGGATGCCGTCGCGGCTCCGGGGTACCGTGCCCTGTTCGGACAGCTTTGCGATTTCGCTTTCGACGACCCGGGCTGAGGCAGGCATCTCTTATCCTTTCGACCGATCGTGCTACCGTGCATCTTGTAGCGACTACAGGAGCAAGGGGAATTTTCGATGGATGCCGTCAAACTTTCGGGAGCCGGCACGCTTCCCATCGGCGCCCTGTCGCGCCTGACCGGCGTGAACATCGAGACCATCCGTTATTACGAGCGGATTACGATCCTCCCCGCGCCTCCGCGCACCGAAGGTGGCCGCCGGGTCTACGGACCGGTCGAGATCAAGACGCTGCGGTTCAGCCGCCGCAGCCGTGAGCTGGGATTCACCCTCGATGAAATCCGCAACCTGCTCAGCTTGGCTGAAGGCAGCCGCACATGCGCGGAGGTCAAGGCGGCGGCGGTCGCGCACCTTAAAGACGTCCGTCGCAAGATCACCGATCTTCGCCGGATGGAACGCACGTTGTCCAAAACAGTGGACCTCTGCGAGGGCGGGGATGCCACGCACTGTCCCATGCTCGAGATTCTCGGCGAGTGAAGCCGTCGCCGATCATGGAATGACAGAGGGGCAGGTAACCAAATTGGCGGCTGTGGCGAACTAAGAGGCATATGCCGGACCGGCTGATTGTCACCCCTGCCGCCCAATCTCGGAGTAAACGTTCATGCTGAACCGACGATCGCTCATCCTCGCCGCCGCGACGGCTTCTATTCTGGCCCACAGTCCGTTCGCGAATGCGGCGGAGAGGATGTCGTTCACCCCGCAGGCGTTCGAGGCGGCGCAGAAGGCGGGCAGCCCCATCCTGGTCGACATCTCGGCGCCATGGTGCCCGACCTGCAAGGCGCAAAAGCCGATCGTGAGCCAGCTGACATCCACGCCCAGGTTCAAGGACCTCAAAATCTTCGATGTTGACTTCGACAGTCAGAAGGATGCGGTCCGGGCGTTCAACGCCAGGACGCAGAGCACCCTGATCGTCTTCAAGGGGGCGCAGGAGACGGCGCGTTCGGTCGGCGACACCAATGCCAGCTCCATCGCGAGCCTACTGGACAAGGCGATCTGAAGGGCGCGGCATGATCCTCAGTCTCGGCTTCGCGTTCGTCGCGGGTCTTCTTTCGACGCTCTCGCCTTGCGTGCTTCCCCTGCTGCCGATCGTGCTCGGCGCGGCCGCGTCGGAACATCGCCTGGGGCCCCTGGCGCTCGCGGCCGGGCTGGCGATGTCCTTCGTGACGATCGGCTTGTTCGTCGCGACGCTGGGGTTCTCGATCGGCCTCGACGGCGGCGTATTCCGCACCGCTGCGGCGGTGCTGCTCCTCGCCATTGGGATCGTGCTGCTGGTGCCGCGCTTGCAGGCGCAGCTGGCCTTCGCCGCGGGTCCTCTCGGGAATTGGGCCGAGCACCGCTTCGGGGGCCTCCCATCGGTCGGGCTCTGGGGACAGTTCGGCGTCGGCCTGTTGCTTGGGATGGTGTGGAGCCCGTGCGTCGGGTCCACGTTTGGCGCGGCGTCGGTGTTGGCGGCGCAGGTCAAGAATCTCGGGGAGGTCGGCGCGACAATGGCGCTGTTCGGGATCGGCGCGACCGTCCCGTTGCTGCTGCTCGGGCTGCTGTCGCGCGAGACGCTGACGCGGTGGCGCGGCACGCTGATGCGGACGGGCGGCGGACTGAAGATCGCGCTCGGGGCGGTCGTCATCGTTACCGCCTCCATCGTCCTGCTCGGGTTCGACACGACGGTCGAGACGGTCCTGGTCGATGCCTCGCCCCAATGGCTCTCCAACCTGACCACCCGCTTTTAGGACCGAAGGCCGACACCGTCGTCCAGGATCACGACGGGGCCAGCCGCGGCGGCCGCATCGTCGCGGTCATGCGTGACGAGGAGAACAGGCAGGCCGCGCTCCGCCGCTTGGTCGAACACTATCCTGCGGAACTCCGATCTGAGCGCCGCATCGAGCTTGCCGAACGGCTCATCGAGAAGAAGAGCCCGTGGCGCCGAGAGCAGGGTTCGGAGCAGCGCGACCCTGGCGCGCTGGCCGCCGGACAGCGTCGCCGGATCCTGATCCTCCAAGCCGGCTAGGCCTACACGGGCTAGCTCGAAGGCGACACGTTCCCGACGCGCTCGCCTGCTCGCGTCCGACCGCGCCAAGCCAAAGCCCACGTTCTGCCAGACGGAGAGATGGGGAAACAGCAGGTCGTCCTGGAACAGGACGCCGATCCGGCGCCGTTCGGGCGCCAAGGCCGTCACGTTGGCCTCGCCGACCAGCACTCGCCCACTGGCCGAGAACGCGCGGCCGAGATGCCCACCCACATAGTCGAGCAAGGTCGACTTGCCCGAGCCGCTCGGCCCCATGAGGGTCACCACTTCCCCCGGCGCGACTTCGAGGTCGAGGCCCGTCACGAGCTTGCGCGGCCCGATCGCGATGCAGATCGACCGCAGGCACAGCCGAGCGCTCATCCGACTTCCCCCTCGCGGCGGCGCTTGCCATGCAGCAGGGGTGGGATCGCCATCGCCGCGGCGAAGGCGAGCAGCGGCAACCCCGACTGAAGGATCACCAGCATTCCGGTGATCCGGCGGTCGCCGCCGCTCGACAGCGCGACAGCCTCCGTCGTCAGGGTCGCGACCCGGCCCCCGCCGGCGAACAGGGTCGGAAGATACTGGGCCACGCTGACGCTGAAGCCGATGGCGGCGGCGACCATGAGGGGACGGAGGAGGATCGGCAGTTTAACGGCGAAAAGCACGCGCATCCTCGAAGCGTTGAGGGACGCCGCGGATCTCGCATAGCGCGGATCGATGGCCCGCCACGGATCAGCAAGGGCGATCACCACGTAAGGAAATACGAAGACGAGGTGATACCAGCCGACGGCCATGATCCCGCCATCCAGCCGCAACCGCAAAAGCAGAATCTGGGCGCCGAACTGAAACGCCACCTGGGGCAGCAGGAGCGGCACCATCGCCAGTCGGACCATGGTTTTAAGCAGATCCGAGGCGCAGGCGTCATCCGCCTCGAAGCAAGCCACTGCCAGCGCCACAGCCGCGACCGTCGTCGACGATCCGAGCGCGACGGTGTTGGCCAGGGGCCCCGCCAGCAGACCCGGTGCACGTAACCAGTTGGAGACCCCCCACTCCTGGGGGAGCGGATTGGGGAAAGACCACCGCCACGTGAACGACCAGACCGCCATGGCAAGAAGTGCGGCTGCGCCCATGGCTAAGGTGAGGATCACCGGACCATCCATCAATCCCAGCACGGGCTCAGCCCAATTTGAGCGTCCGCCTCGGGCGATCCAAACCCTGCCCGCCGCGGCGACAAGCCGTTCCACGCCCCACCAGAGCGCGATTGCGACGACCACGACGGCGAGCAGCATGGCGGCGGCCGCAGCCGCGGCGGGGTAACGGGACACGTCCGGCGCGGCGAACCAGCGCGCGGCCGTGACGGACAGGGTCGCCGGATTGGCGGGGCCGAGCACGAGCGCGACGTCGACCACCGAGAGCGAAAACGCCAGCACCGCGTATACCGGGAGGCGCACTTGCGGATAAACCTGCGGCATCACTACTTTGATCCAGGTCGCTGTTGGACCGTACCCGAGCGCGCGGCAAGTCCGAAGCAGGGCCGCGACCGGCACTTGCTCCACGGCGGCCAGGATCACCAGCGAGAGGAACGGCACCTCCTTTACGAGAAGCCCGAGCACTAGCGCGATACCCCCCGAATCGTGGATCGTGCTGACATCGGCCGGGAGTTCCCGGCCCGTGAGCCACGAACTTGCGAGGCGCGCGAGCCATCCGCTGGGGGCGAGCACGAATGCCAGCCCAATGGCCATCGCCGAATGGGGTGATGCGAGCATGGGCGCGAGGAGCAGCCTCGCGGCTCGGAGCCTGACCTGGCGATGCAGGGATATGCAGAGGGCCACCGCCAAGGTGAGCGACAGAGCGGTGGCCCCGACGCCGGTGGTGACCGTCAGCCGCAGGCCCGTCAGGAAGCCGGGCGAGGACATGAGGTCACGCCATGGCCACAGGCCCGGGTCTCGCGCCCCGGCGGCCGGTAGATACCCGAACGCCGGAACCATCGTCCCCAACAGCCCGGCTCCTGTGGGCAGGAGCAGAACGACGGCCAGCACGGCCGCCAGACCCAGCCCGGCGGCACGGCAGCCGACCACCTGTGCGACAGGGGCGGCGATCCCGGTCACCGGGTGTATCGACGGCTCCAGGCCTCGGTGATCCGTATCATCCATGACGGATGCGGCTCCAGCTGGATGGGGCCGAGTTCGGCGTTGCTGGGCAGGGCCGGGCTCGTGGGCAGGTCGGCAAAGGCGTGGCGTTGCTCAGGCGACAGTTTCTGCAGATCGAGTACCGTGAAACTGCCGAGGACCCGGATGTCCTGCGCATGCGCTTGCGTCGCCGGCTCCAGCAGGAAGTTCGCCACCACCATTGCCGCGTCCCTGTGCGGCGCGTTGTAGGGGATGGCCACGAAGCTCGTATTGCCGATGCTGCCCCCGGCCAGCGTCGCCGTCCTCGCGGTCTTGGGCAAGGAGCCGTCGGCGACGGAAGCCGCGGCTTCGGAGGGGTCGAACGAGGGGACGAGGTCGATCTCGCCATCGTTCAGCAATTGACGAGCCGCTGGGCCGCTGGAAGGAAAGTCCTTGCCTCCATGCCACAGCGAAGGACGCAGCTGGTCGTACCAGGTCCATAGGGGGGCCGTGACGCGCTCGAATTCGGCATCGCTGGCGGGCCGCTGCAAGATGGCCTGATCGGGCGTCAAGGCGACCAGTGCCTGCTTGAGGAACGTCGCGCCGAGGAAGTCGTGCGGGTCGGGATGCGTGAACCGGCCAGGGTGCCGCTGCGCCCAGGGCACGATGTCGGCCATACTCCTCGGCACGTCCGTCACCCGCGCGCCGTCGTAGTCGAACACGAATTGGGCCAGCCGCCAGGGCGATTCCATGCCGTCCACGGGTACGGTGAAGTCGACCACGGTCGAGGGTTTGTTCACCGTATCGACGAGGCGCGTGGCGGGCATGGTGCTCGTGAAAGGTCCATAGAGGAGCCCCTTCTCCTTCAAACTCAGGAAGTTGGGGCCGTTGATCCAGATCAGGTCGATCGAGCCGTCCGTGTCGCGTCCTGCCGCCTTCTCCGCAATTATGCGCGTCACGGCTTCCGAGGTGTCGGACAGTTTCACCTCCCTGACGGTCACGCCGTAACGGGTCTGCACCTGGGCGGCGACCCAATCGATGATGGCATTGGTCCGCGCGTCTCCGCCCCATGCGTTCCAGTAGACGGTCTGCCCGCGCGCGCGGGCCACCACTGAATCCCATTGGTTCTCGCTATGGGCCGGAAACAGCGGCGCGGCCGCGAAAACAGCGGCCAATGCGGCAGAACGCCAGAGGGGTCTCATGTCAGGGTCCTTCGGGTCACAACGATTTCGGACTAGAGATGAGCCGGTCATCGGGCCCAGCCGGGGTGTTCGGCGTGAGGCCTCATGGTGAAAACGCCCGCCAGCCCCACCACCAACGCGTGGCGGTCGTCAGTGCGCAGAGGATGGCGAAGGCCGCTGCGGCCATGGGGAAGGATCGGGGCCAGAGGCAGAAGACCACAAAGGCGGCGATCGTCTCGGTGCCCTCCGTGAGACCGCCGAGATAGTAAAAGCCCTTGCGCGGGAAGTCGGCTGCGATCAGGCCCCGTTTGGCCGCGATCGTCGCGTAGGCCAGGAAGCTGCTCCCCGTTCCGACGAACGCCAGGATCAGGCCGGCGGCCGCCAGCGCGTTGGCAGCCGGGTCGGCCAGAGCGAAGCCGAAGGGGACGGCCGCGTAGAAGAAGAAATCGAGGGTGATGTCGAGGAACGCGCCACGGTCCGTCGGTCCGGCACGGCGGGCCACGGCCCCGTCGAGCCCGTCGAGCAAGCGATTGCCGGCAATGCACCAGAGCGCCGCCCCGAAATGTCCCCACGCCAGGAGCGGTACGGCAGCGAGTCCGACCCCGAAGCCGGCCAGCGTCACGGCATTGGCGGGAACGCCTCGGGCCGCGAGCCAGCTTGCCGGGCCGGCGAGAAGCCGATGCTGGGTCGGCAAGAGCAGCGCGTCGAACATCGCCTAGCCCCTCCGCCAGCGCAGGAACCTGGCCGACAGGCCGAGCGCCCAACCGGGCAGATGGGCTCGGCGCCAGGCCAGCGCCGCCGCCTTCGCGGCCTCGGTCCATCCCGGGTACGGGTGGATCGTTTTCAGCACCGCGTTCAGGCCAAGGCCGTTCCTCATCGCGATCGTGAACGTGCCCAGGATGTCGCCCGCCCGCGCCCCCACGACGGCGACGCCCAGGATCCGGTCCTTGCCGGGCGCGGTCAGAACCTTGATGAAGCCTTCCGGTGCTTCGTCGATGATCGCGCGGTCGAGGTCGCGCAGCTCCACTCGGGTCACCTCATAGGGCAGACCGTCGCGCTTGGCTTCGGCCTCGCTCTTGCCCACCCGCGCGACCTCGGGATCGGTGTAGATCACGGCCGGGAAGGCGGGCAGTTCGGAGCGCCAGGAGCGGACAACGTCGAACAGGGCGTTCACAGCCGCGATCCAGCCATATTGCCCGGCCGCATGGGTGAACTGGCGTTGGCCGATCACATCGCCCGCCGCATAGATGTTCGGCAGGCGCGTCCGCAGGTTTCGATCCACGACGAGCCGGCCATCGTCCAAAAGGCCGAGTTCCTCCAGCCCGAACCCCGTGGTGCGGGGCGTCCTGCCGACGGCGACGAGCAACTGGTCGAACGGGATGATCCGGCCATCGGCGAGCCGTGCCGTTCGGCCGCCATCTCCATCGTCGAAGCGATCCGTCCTGATCCCCAGCACGAGATCCACGCCATCCCCGGCGAGCGCCTCGGCGGCGGCGGCACCGAGTTCAGGGTCTTCGCTCGTGAGGAGGCGCTCCGTCGCTTCGACGAGCGTGACCCGACTGCCGAGGCGAGCGAAGGCCTGCGCGAGTTCGCAGCCGATGGCGCCGCCGCCCAGGATCAGCAGGCGCCCCGGGCGCTCCCGCAGCGACCAGATCGTCTCCGAAGTGAGCGCCGCGACGCGCTCGATGCCCGGAATGGGAGGCATTGCCGGCCCAGCGCCCGTCGCGATCACGATCCGCCGGGCCGCAAGACGCCGGTCGCCCACCTGCACGGTCCACGGGTCGACGATGCGGGCCGACCCGTGGACCACGTCGACACCGAGCCCCCGGTAGCGCTCCACGGAATCGTGGGGGGCGATGGCGGCGATCACACGGCCGATCCGCGCCATGATGGCCGCGAAGTCGGGCTCGAGCCGCCCGGTGAGTCCGAGGCGCTCGGGACCGTGCCCTTCCTTCGCGAGCTTTGCGGAGCGGATCAGCGCCTTGGAGGGCACGCACCCCGTGTTGAGGCACTCGCCGCCCATCCGGCCCTCCTCGACGAGGGCGACGCGGGCTCGGGCGCCCGCAGCCATGCTAGCCGCCACCAGACCCGCCGATCCGGCACCGATGACGACGAGGTTGTAGTCGAACCGCTGCGGTCGGCTCCACCTTTGACGCGCGGCGTGCCCGGCCCACCACGAGCGAACGGCCTTCGCGACAAAGGGCAGCACGGCCACGGCCAGCAAGCCGAGAAGCACGCGCGGCGAAAGGATGTCGCGCGGGGCACTGATGGTGTCGAGCTGCCGCCCGGCATTGACGTAGAGCACGGTGGCGGGAAGCATGCCGATCAGGCTGACCCAGGCGAAGGTGAGGACGGGGATCGCGGTCAGCCCCATCCCGAGGTTGACAAGAACGTAGGGGACGACGGGAACGAGCCGCAGGCCGAAGAGGTAGCTGGCCCCGTCCCCTTCGATCCCACGGAGACGCTCCCCGAAGCGTCGCTGGACGGCATCCCGAAAGGCATAGCGGGCAATCAGCATGGCGATCGACGCGCCCGTGACGCTCGCGAGCAGCGCCAGGACCACGCCAACCCACTGTCCGAACAAGGCGCCGGCCAGCAGGGTGAGCCACGTGGCGAACGGGAGCGAAAGCGCCGTGACGGCGACATAGGCGGCGAAGAACGCGGCCGCCGCGATCACCGGATTGGCGCGAGTCCAGCTCTGCACCTGCTCCCGATGGGAAAGGATCCGCGCGAGGTCGAGGTGTCCCGTGAGGCTGAAAAGCAGGGTGCCGACACCCACCAGCACGGCCAGAACCGCGGCAACCTTGAGGAGCTTGCCGGACATCGGGCTAGCCATGGACCGATCCGTGCTTTCCGGCTCGCCGGTCATGGCCAGGGCTCCTGTCCGAGCCGTCATGCGAGGCATTGAGACGGGCGACAAAACGGCGATCGATCCGATCCTTCAGCCAAAAGACCCATCGGCCCGAAAACGTGAATCCGTTGCGCGTGCCGACGGCGCGGCCATCCGCCGTAGAGAGCAGGTAAAGGACGCTCGACCGGGGCCGAAACGGGCGAAGCGCCTGCCCGGTCCATGAGGCTAGGAGGTTTTGGGCCAGGACGGGTGCCGACCGGACGGCGTAGACGCCCGATTTCGGCAGGTGACACGGGTCGAACGAAACCGTGTCGCCGGCCGCGAAGACGTCCTCCTGGCCGACGCAGCGAAGCGCCTCGTCGACCCGCACGAACCCCTCGCGATCCAGGGCAAGGCCAGTCTCGGCCAGCCAGTTCGCGGGCGCTGCCTCGGTCGCCCAGAGAACTTCGTCCGCATCGATCGGGCTCCCTGTCGCCAAATGGACCTGATGCCCGTCCAGCATCCTGGCTCGCGCATTGGTCCTCACGGCAATGCGGCGATCCTCCAGCACGCGTCGAACCGTTCGACGGAACCGTGCCGGGAAGCCAGGCAAGATGTCGCCCGACCCTGCCAGCAACGTGAACGTCAGCCCATCAGGGTCCGCGGCGGCCCGACGGGCTTCGGATCGGAGCCGGTGCTCGACGGCCAGGAGAAGCTCGATCCCGGCTGCCCCGGCGCCGACCATAACCAGTCGTCCGCGGTACCCCCGTTCCCGCAAGCGATGCCGCATGGAGTCGAATCCCGGCACAAAACCCTCGATCGGCTTGACTCGCAGCGCGTGCATCTCGGCGCCGGCCACGCGACCCGCCGTCGGGCCGGAGCCAATGTCGAGCGACAGCCGATCGAAAGGGACGGGCGGGGCCAACCGGCACAGGACCGCCTTGCGGGGCAAGTCGATGCCGATAGCGTCGTCGATGATCAGTTGCGCGCCTGCCCGACCCGCGAGTGCCCCGACGTTGATCCGTGCATCATCCAGATCGTAGCGCCCGGACGCCACGCCCGGCAGCATGCCGGAGTAGAGTTCGGACCCGCTACGCGTGATGAGGGTCACGGCGACGCCGCGTGGCAGCTGTGCGGCGCAGAACCGTCGCAGGACCTCCACATTGGCATGGCCGGCGCCGATCAGCACGACCTCTCGCCTGGGCCGCTGACACGATCCATCGCCATGCAGGTGCTCCGCGCGGCTTGCACCATTCGACTCTAGCGTCCGCGTTTGCGTCATCCGCACCTGATCACGCCGGCAATGGCATCGGCCGCGCAGCATCGATCATCTTCGAAAGGCGGGCCGCTGTATGATCGCTCGAGCCCCATCAAGCGTATGTCCCCCGGATCGGATAGTTTTTCTCCCGAACGAACCTGAGGCCGTCGAGCAGACCCTTCAGGTCAGGGCGCGCGAACGGGGCGTTTGAGACATCGACAATCTGCAGCTTGCCCTCGGGATTGACGACGAACAGGCCGGGTTCCGCGAAAGGTCTGTCGGTCTCCTGGGATGAGCGTGGCTCGGAGACATAGAGCCCAAGCCGGCGCATCTGCTCCAACGAAAGATCGAACCCGACCGGAAAGCGCCAGCCTTCGGCGTGAGCTTCCTCCTCGGCCCTCTCCTTTGGGTCGGCGGAAACCGCGAGCACCCGGGTGCCGATGGCCTGGAACTCCTCGGCCAGGGCGTTCAGCGTCTTCAGATAGGTTCTGCAGATCGGACAATGCTTGCCACGGTAGACCACGATCAGCTGCCAGCTCCCGCGTTCGCCGAGGGTCACCGCGCCGCCACCCGCGCGCGCAACTTGCATAACCGGGAACGCTGCCCCGGCCTGAAGTTTTTCGGACATCATGCTTCGATTCCTTCTGAATAGTTCTTGCCGTTGCAATCATGCCGCGTTCCTCCGAGTGAGGAAGCCGCCGAGGCCGAGAAACAACGCGGCGGTGCCGATGTTCCACATCAGGACCATGGCCGTCGCGTCGAGGGAGTGGAACAACGAGAGCGCCGAGGCCGTAATCGCCGCCACGGCCAGGCTGCCCATCAGGGTCACCGCCGTCGGACTGAGCACGGTCGCGTAGCGGAGCATCAACATCATGGCCAAGGACAAGGGCAGGCTCGTCAGCACCAGCGTCGCGAGGCATCGGGCAGTCTCGCCGAGCGTGACGCCGGCGGGATCGAAGGCAACCCAATGGGTCAGACACTGCTCTCTGATGCCTGCCAGCCAAACCGCCAAAGCGGGCAACGGAAGCAGAAGCCACAACCGCGACCGATCCGGCAGACTCGCCATGAAGGCCGCAACGGCGGCCAGGGCGCCGGTCGTCAGCGATGCGGCGATACCGACCACGAAAGCCGGATCCAGCAGACGCGCGGACAGGTCGGCGCGAAGCCCCTGGCTGATCGCCAGCAGTGCGAGCACCACGGCCGCGAGCAGCAGCCAGGACCCGGCGCGAACGACGGGGGACCTCAGGCGGCGGACCGGCCTCAGGTTGGTCGCCATGGCGTCGATGAGATCGACTGTGGTCGTCACGTTTCACTCCGATTGGACAGCAACTTGCGCAGGGCCTTCAGGCCGCGGTGCGTCGCGACCTTCAGCGAGGCCACCGAGGCGCCGCTGGCGGCTGAGGCTTCCCGCAACGACATCTCCCTCAGTTTGAGCATGCGGATGGCTTGGCGCTGGCCCGACGGTAGGCTGTCGACCGCCGCCTCGACACGATTGCGATCGCAAGCGTCCTCGGCGCCCGACGGAGCGGCCGCGAATGCGTCGTGATCGGCCGTGAGCGGCGTTTCGCGCGTCCTCAAGCGGCTTTGGCGGCGAAGGCGGTCGATAAGCCGTCGGTTGGCGATCGCGACGATCCACGGGCCGAAGGGCCTCAGCGGATCATAGGTCTGGCGCAGCATGTGCAGGGTCAGGAGAATGTCCTGCACGGCATCCTCGACATCGCCGGGATCGCGATGGCGGCGCCCGGCGAGCGAGCGGAGATAGGGCGTGATCTCCTGAAGCAGGCGCCGGTAGGCCGGACCGTCCCCGTCCTGCACGCGCGCCATGAGGATCGACCAGTCCGTATCGCGGCCCGCCCGGTCGGGGCGCGGCGTGCGCGGATCGTCCGATTGTCTCTCCGAGCCGGATGGGTGCTTGGCCACCACGGTCAGGAAGGGAGGGCGTAGCGAGCCCCCTGTCACCGCTCCTGCCTTCCGGCTGCCGGCCATGTGCGCCGCCAAAGCCGGTCGATGGCCGCATCCAGCGACAGCGGTCCCGCGCCGAGCGCGACCAGGGCTATCGCCAGGCCCGCCCAGGGCAGATGAAAATTCGCCCAGCCTTCGGGAACGACGAGTTGGATCACGCCGGTCATCGCCAGCAGCCCGAGCGCGGCGAACCGGGTGGCGAGGCCCGTCAGCAGAAGCATCGGAAGCGTGATCTCGGCGATCCCGGTGAGGTAGGCGACGGCGAGCGGCGCCGGGATGTCGAACACGCCCCCGAGGACGTGAAGCTTGAACTCCTCCGCAAACAGGTATTCGGCACTCGGCGACAGCGAGAGGAACCCGTCCCAGCGTGTGAGGCCGGAGCGGAGGAACGGCACGGCGAGGGCCACCCGAAGCACCGGAGGGGCGCTGAGGCGAGCCGCCCGGACGAGCAGATCCGTCAACGCGCCACATCTGCGCAGGGTGAGGCGGCCCAGTTCCAGGGTCGATGGCAGGGTCCCGCTCATGACCAGCGCCCTGGTAGGCCGCCCTTTTCGTTGTCTGTGAAGCCGAAGCCAACGAAAGCGCCAGCGCCCAGAAGCTCGGCGAGATTGGCCGATAGATCGAAGCGGCTATCGTCGTCGGCCGCCGACCGTATCGCATCCATGACCGATTGTCCCGCCGCGAGGGCGGCAATGAAGGCTGCGGCCCCCGCCGGCATCGCGCGCACCTCGACCTCGGCCGCCCGGCGCAGGACGAGGGCGTCTTCCCCGCAGGCGAGGTCCACCGGGGCCGCGACACCGCCCTCGACGTTCATGCTCCAGATCGTTAGGGCCGGCAGAGCCGATCGGACGGCGCGCAACGAGGGATGCAGGCGCAGCTGGATGCCGGGGAGGCGCTCGGGTTCGATGACACGGAGCGCCGCCGGGCCGAGCGCCGCCTCCTCGGGCGCGTGATAGGCCTCGATCCAGGCCCGCTCGATCCGGGCGACGTCGCGCAGATACGGCAGCGACATCGCAGGCGGGAAGCCAGCGATGAAGTCCGGGAAGCCGGCCCCGTAGTGGAGTAGGATCGGAGAAGCCGGCGGATTCGCGGCGACGTAGATGCGCGCCATTGCGCGGAAGAAGTCCTGACCGACGATCCGGCACACCGCTGGAAATGCCTCCTTCAGCGTTTCGGTGAGGCCAGCCACGACGTTGTTGCGATAGACCGCGAACCGGGCCTGGCTCGGCGCCCCGTCAGGGCCGACGAGGCCCGCGGGCACCGGCAGAACCGGGTCGAGCAGAGCCATGCCGAAATTGCGCTGCCTCTCAGCCCACCGCGGCACGTCTAGCCTCCCTGGGCTGGGCCGCGAACAGGATCGCTTCGGCGTGCTGCGCGTCGGCCTCAAGCACGGGCCATGCGGGGACGTCCGCATCCCACTCGATCAGCGTCGGGACGGGGCCGGTCCGCGCGATGGCATGCTCGAACAGCCCCCAGACCATCGCGTCGACGGGCCGGTCGTGGGTGTCGATAAGAAGCGGCCTCTGCTTTTCGTCAGCCTCCACGGCGTGACCGGCAAGGTGGATTTCCCGGACATGATCGAGCGGATACGCGTCGACGTAGCGGACCGGGTCCCATTCCTGGTTGGTGCAAGAAACAAAGACGTTGTTGACGTCAAACAGCAGGCCACAGCCGGTTCTCCTGACGACTTCGGTAATGAAGTCGACCTCGGAATAGGTGCTTTCCGCGAAGGCCAGATAAGTCGACGGGTTCTCCAAGAGCATCTGCCGCCCGAGCACCTCCTGCACCTCGTCGACGTGCTCGCAAACCCGGGCCAGGGTCTCCGGGGTATAGGGCAACGGCAGCAGGTCGTTGAGGAAGCCCCCGTCATGGGTCGACCACGCCAGGTGTTCGGAGAAGAGGCCCGGCGTGTAACGTCCGATCAGAGCCTTGAGCCGTTGCAAGTGCGCCCGGTCCAGCGGCCGGTCGGCGCCGATCGAGAGGCCGACGCCATGAAGCGACAGGGGATAGCGCTCCCGGATCGCGGCGAGATAGCGAAGGGGCGGCCCGCCCGCGCCCATGTAGTTCTCGGCGTGGACCTCGAAGAAGCCCACGTCGGGACCGGTCTCGACGATCGTCCGGTAATGTTCCGGCTTAAGTCCGACGCCCGCGCGGGGCGGCACCCGAACCCGGTCGGCGTCGCCGTGATGCATGACCATGAGGGGCTCCAACGCGCGAGAAGGTGCGGACGGACATCAAATCCGCCCGCTGATGTGAGACTTCAGGCCCTGGGCTGCAGGCTGCCGGCGCCCTGGGGTGTTTGCATGGCCGTGCAGGTCCCCTTCGGCTCGAGCTTGAAGGCATTCCCCTGGTAGTCGGTCATGCTCGTCCCTGCGCAGGTGGTCCCGGCCCCGGCGTAGCAGTCGTTGTGGCCCTTCAGCGCGACGCCGTAGCACTTCTCCATCTTGCCGGACTTGACCTCGCTCGCGGTCATCTTCCGCATCTTCATCATGTCGGCCTTGCTCATCGACATCATCTCTTCGGCACTGGCGGAGGTGACGGGCATCGCGCCGAGCGCGGAGGCGAAGGCGCCGAGGACGACAGCGGACAGCATGCGATTGGACATGAGGAGTTCTCCGATTGCGTGTGGACCCGCGACCGACGTCGCGGCGGCAAGCCGGTTCATGCCCGCCTGACCTGAGGTTCGTCCGGAGACTTAGAAAGGTTAGCCGCCCCGAGGACGATCAGACCCGAATTTTTGCCTCAGCTTGCGAGCCCGCTGTCTCTCGCCAGGTCGGCGCAGGGGGATCGAAGGTCTTGCGACCGGTGAAGCGCAAGCGGGGTCCCGCGGCGCGTAACCTTTTGCTCCCGTCAAGCGAACTAACCCGGAGTCGCCACCATCGTGCTCTCGGCGGTGATGCTGATGAAGCAAGCCATGGGATCATGCCGGAGTTAAATCCCATCGCAATGATCTCGCAAATGATTGGAACCCAGCAACAGGCGCTCGGGTGGGTCGTGCACTTCCTCATCGGCGCGGCACTATGGGGCGTCGCCTTCGCGTGGCTGAACCCGGTGCTGCCCGGACCACATTGGTTCCGGGGTGCGCTCTTCGGCACCGGGGCCTGGGTCATTATGATGATCGTTGTGATGCCCATAACCGGCGCCGGTTTGATCGGCATGAAGCTCGGCGTCATGGCGCCCGTGGCGACGCTCGCCATGCACTGGATCTACGGCGTCGTGCTGGGCGGAGTGTATGGGGCAATGTCGGGTGCGGGCAGCACTCGAACGCCCTGAGGGCTGACAGAAGACGCTGAGACGATCGCCGCATTTGTAGCGATGTGCCTCTGGCCGACACGCTTCGCCGCCATCGCCTGGGTTTTTGCCATGCCCGCTCTCGCCATGACGGCCACCCGGTGGTGGTGGGGATGGACGCTTTTTTTCCGAGAAAGAATCATGAGTCTTCGCGCCGCTCTCGTGCTCCTGTGTCTGTCGCTGCCTGGTGCTGCCGCGGCCCAACCGTCGATGGAAACTGTCCCGGTGGGTCGTTTTTCGGAAGGCACGCTCGTGGGCTGGGAGAAAAAGGCGTTCCAGGGCGAGACCACGTATTCGTTTGCCATTGATCCCGACGTCAAATCGACGGTCCTGCAGGCCAACGCCGACACCTCTGCGTCAGGCATGTTCCGGAGGATAAAGATTGATCTATCTAAAACGCCGTTCCTCAATTGGTCTTGGAAAGCGACCGATACATTCGCCGGCATCGACGAGAACACCAAGGGCGGCGACGATTTTCCGGTTCGGATCTATGTCGTGGTCGAGCGTGGCATCCTGGGAATGAGTTCCCTTTCCCTCAATTACGTGTGGGCGAGCCAGCATCCGGTTGGAAGTACCTGGCCAAGCCCGTTTACGAAGCAAGTTCGTCTTTTCGCTCTCGACTCCGGTCGGCTGGGCTTGAACGAATGGATTCGCCACAAACGCAATCTGCGTCTGGACCTGAAAACCGCCTTCGGGGAAGAACTTTCCGAGATCGATGCCGTCGCTCTCATGACAGACACGGATAATCATGGCGGTCGCGCCAAGTCCTTCTATGGCGACGTCTGGTTCAGTGCCGAGTGAATGGAAATGCCAGCGATCACCGCCTTGTCACGTGTCGGGCGGCTCGATCGACTGAAACACATTGTCCTCGTCGTCGCGGGCCATGCCTTCTCGGAAACGGCATTGAAGCTGAGCCCCGGAGATGATGTCTTGAAGATCGTCTTACGGAACACGTGAGTGATAGGCCTGCGCCTCGCGCGCGCGAGGCAAAAACTCGCTGCAGAGTTCCATAATGTTCCTTATGAGAACTCCATTTTGATTGGATCTAGCGAGGAATTGGGTAGTGTCCGCCGAAGTGGTGGAGAATTTGGACAGGAGCGGCCGGCGGAGCTCCGCATATAGCGGAGCCGGCCGCCCCGTTGGGTGGGCACCGTGCCAACGTCTGTCGCGACATGCAACCTCCGGCGACGATCACGGTCCCTCAGCTTTACCGAGGCGTTCAACGTGAGCCTCCATCTCGATGCTTCTCCGGACCGTCGAACCTTTAGCGTGGATAGAGGCACAGCTCATCGCGCTTTGTGTTACAAGGAACGGCATTTGCGAGGGACGGGGGCGGTCATGGCGGAGGTCGGCGGGCTCAATCCAAAAGGAGTCGATGCGGCGTCCGTCGTCTCGCTTCGCATCTATCCGCCGCTCGGCATCGCGCGGGTCGGCAACCATGCATCTTCGACGTCCGCATCCGAGGACGATTTCCTGGTCACGACGGAGACGATCGGCGGCCGGGTGACTCTACCGACCGGGGCACCCGCCCGGACCGCAGCGGACTTCCGAGGCCCGGATGGCGCCATCAAGCGCTGCGCCGCGCGCTTCCGCATCTATGCGGACCTCCGGGACGGCACGGTCGCCGAACTCACGCTCGACAACGTGGCCGGGATCGAATGGCGCGCCTCCCTGGCGAACCTCAAGGCAGGCTGGTACGAGTTCAACCAAGCCATGGATCTGCCCGCGAGCTTCGCGAAGGATGCCGCGCGGCGCAACGCCGCCCTCCCGCTGCCCGACCAGGGCAGGCGCGCGATGCTCGACATCGTGCCGACCCCGCGCCGCATCACGGGCCGCTCCGTTTCCGGCGCGTCCTACCAGTTCGCCGACGGGCTGTTCTGCGGCTCGCCGGTCTACCTCGGCGAATTGTGCACCGATAGAGCCGGCCGGCTGCTTGTCCTCGGCGGCCGCGGCGTCTCGGAATCCTTCCCTGCCAAGCGGCGCCCCATCACGTTCGCGAACAACGAAGGCTGGCACGACGACGTGTCCGATGGGCCGGTCCGGGCCACCGTCCGCTTCGCCGACGGCTCGTCGCTCGAAGCGGAGCCAAGCTACGTCGCGGTCACGCCTCCGAACTTCGCCCCGGGACTGACCGGCCTCATCACGATGGACGACGCGGTCCGTGAGGTGTTCATCGCCCGCGGATGGCTCAAGCGGCCCGCGGCGACGTCCTTCACCGCCGACGTCTATCCCGTCTTCGCGCGGATGACCGGCCTGCAGTGGGTGAACCATGGTCTGTTCGTCCTGCATGGGCACGGCGGACCGCTCGACGCCGACGACCCTGAGATTATGGCCAAGCTCCGCGAGCCCGGCGCCGCCGGCGTGGCTTGGCGGCGCGATGCCTTCGCGCTCTTCAGGACGCAAGCCGACGGCCTTGCGGAGGACAAGGGCGCGCTTCCCGAAATCTACGGCGACGCGACCGGCGAAGAGGGCCTCGAATGGCCCTGCCTTCCCGTGACGACCTCCCAGTACGCGCACCTCGAGCGCTGGGCGGCCGGCCAGTTCGTCGACGATTGGCCCGGGGTGCCGCCCGCCGCGCCCGAGTTCGCGTCCCTTGCGCCTGCGGACCAGGTCAGTCACCTCGAGCGCGCTGCGCTCCACGACTGCCTGGGCGGACCCTTCCATCCCGGCATCGAGCTCACGTGGACGATGCGCATCCCACACGCCTGGAGCGGCCCCTACCGGCTCAAGGTGCTCGACGGCGACGGACCCGCGCGACAGGACTGGGGTGACGTGCTCACGCCCGCTGTGTGCACGGGCCCGGGCGGGCCCTATGACGGGATTGCCGCGGGCGCGTTGACCCGCTTCCTCGGCGTTCCCTGGCAAACGGACGGCGCCTCCTGCAATTCGCAGGCGGACTACCGGCCGAGCTACTTCCTTTCCATGCCGACGTTCTGGGGGGCGCGCGTTCCGGACCAGGTGATGTCCGCCGAGAGCTTTGTGCGCGTCTCGGCCAATGCGCAGACCAGGAAGGCGACCCAGGCGCTGAAGCACTTCAGCACCCGGGTCGACTGGCTGCGCGACGTGCGGGGCCAGGGATACTTCGACCGGATCGCGCACATGGTTGCCGAATGGCAGAAGCTCGGCATGGTAATAGCCGCGGACGAGGAGATCCCAGGTTTTCCCCACACGATGCGGGTGGAGCTGGGCCGCGCATCCGACGCGGCGCGCGGCGACCCCAGGCCGAAGCTCGTCGCGGCGGCAGAGGACCTAGGCGCCGCCGCTCCCGCAGCTGGGATGCACCCGGGTACGAAGCGAATAGCGGATGCGGTCGAACCACGGCCCGGCAAGCCGCGCCGAAGCTACCGACAGGGCGAGATCTGAGCCGGTCGTCGAACGAGCGTCTGATCGTTGTGGCGGGCGCCGGGCCGGCGGGCTCGACGTTGGCGCGCCTGCTCTGCCTGAAGGGCAGGCGCGTCGTCCTGGTGGATGGCGGCGCCCGGACGCACGGCAGGCTCGAGCTCGTGGCGCCGAGGACGGCGGGCCTGTTCCTCGCGGCCGGCTTGACAGACGTCCTCGACGATCCTGCTGTCTCCCGCCCCTGCCATGGCATTCGCAGGACCTGGGACGGGGTCGCATCCGAAAACGACTTCCTTGCCGAGCCGTTGGGTTGGGGACGCACCGTCGACGCACGCGCTTGGACGCGGTCCTCCTCCGCCTCGCCGAGCGGGAAGGTGCGACCATCGCGCGGGGCCGCGTGTCGGCCGTCGCGGCGCTCGGCGGCGGTGTCGTAGTCCAGCTGACCGGCGGGCGCAGCATCGAGGGAGCCTTCGTCGCCGATGCGACCGGCCGCGCGGCGGCCGTATCCCGCCGCCTCGGCGCCAGGAGGCTCTTCGCCGAACGGCTAGTCGCCACGCGCGAGTCCTGGCCTCGGATGATGGAAGATCGCCTCTTCGTGGAAGGATCGGCGGACGACTGGCGCTACTCGCTCTTCGGCCCCGGCGGGCGGGCGGACGCATGGAGGATCAGCCGCCCGTCGCGCCTCCGTCGGGGTCCGGGGCTCGCGGTCGACGCATCGCCTTCGCGCCTTGACGCGTTCGCCGGCGAGCGTTGGTTGGCGATCGGGGACGCCTCGGTCGCCTTCGACCCGATCGCGTCCCAAGGGCTCGGTCATGCCATGGCCGGCGCGATGACCGCAGCCGGCAAGCTGCTCGGGTCCTGCCGGATGTCGGGCGAGGACCGGGATGCGTTCGCGCTCCTCAACCTTCAAACTTGGGCAACCCACAGGCGGGACGACGTCGGGCGAGGCCACTCCAGCGGCACGCTCAGCGAGGCTTCTCCGGCTCGCGCATCGGCTGTCCGTTGAGGCTGCGCCGGAGCGCCGCCGAGGACGGGTACGCGAGGCGCCTGGCATCGGCGATCGAACCGAGCGGTCGGTTCTCGTGCAGCGTGCGCCATGGGGCAAACGCGAGCGCCTCGCCGTAGGCCGCCTGCCCTTCCGAACCAATGTCCTGCGCAGGTATGTTGATCCTGGCGACGTCGATGAAGGGCGAGTGGCGCTCCTCCCAACGGACGGTGGCGCGGTCGATGGGCGTGACGCTCGCATCGACGAAGGCCTGGAGCTGGAGCACGAAGGCCTGCGCCCGCGACCGCAGCCGCAACCGCAGGTCCTCTGCGAGGTAGTCGGGGGGCGGTACCCGGTAAGCCGGCGTGTGCCGCCTGCGGCACTAGCCGGTACTTCACGACCGCGTCGCCCAGCGCATAGGGATGTCCGCTGTGGTACGCCGTCGAGAGCAGGCTCGCCTCGCGCTTCGCCATTCCGCTGAGGATCTCGGTCGAGCGCCTGTGCGTCGCCTCAAAGGCTGCGCCGTCTCTCGAGATCGCGCACATCTCCCGCGCGTCATCGACGAAGAAGACGTCGCTGTTCTGGAAGACGAGGTCGGCGGTGCGGCCCAGGGGGTAATCAGTGGCCAGCGTCCGGCCGGCGACGCCGAGGAGCTTAATCGCGAAGCCGAGCGTGTTGTCCTTGAGGTCCGGCGTGTCCGGCGGCGCGTCGCTGGACCAGCGCATCCAGGCTTCGTAGGGACCGCCGGACCATAAGCCGACGCGCCATTCGGCCGAACACTCGTCCACGACAATCAATCGGCCCTTCGCGACACCGTGCTGCTTGCGGAAGACGGCCCGCTCGGCGGGTTTCTCACCCCCCTTCCCGATGTCGCGCTTGTATCATCGACCTCGAGGTGAAACGACCGGCGTGCAGGAACAGCGGGCGGGTGATTAGGGAGCCGCAGAATCGATTGGTGTAGCTTGCGATGGTGAACCTTGTCTCGATCCGCCGCATTGCCCGTCTTTCGCCGGCTTCGATTTCAGGTCCGCGTAACCCTGAACACCAACGAACCGGCCCTCCCCCTTGGAGCGGCCCCGATGCGATCCACTCTTGCG
>JAABUP010002838.1_pt1 | contig 32270 bp, 33 predicted proteins | sample 5559201 | NCBI WGS metagenome assembly JAABUP01 (sample SAMN10711887, study PRJNA513373) | rock metagenome | isolation source: Antarctica rocks | place: Antarctica
GTGCAGCAAACTTGCCCTCTGCTGACAACAGGTTTCCTAGGTCAACGCACAGTCAGGGTCAAAGCTCTGCAGCTAGCGCTACGGACGATATCTGCCGCACTGGTCCCACCTATACACGCGTTCGATAGTTTACTGGGCCTACCTGGCCGTACCGCCAGTCAGATTGAGCTGTCATCGCACACGAACTGTTCTGCTAAGCAAGGACTGGTTTTGGATACAGACTTTTGACAACCACTGTATAGCTGGTCTCTGGTCAGCTCAAATCCGTTTCTTGTTCCATATTTCTGTGTGGCCTCGTATCCATCTAGCAGCAGTGCTGTGTCCAGTCCAGTGCAGCAGCTGTACATGACTATGATATATCTGCTTGCAACTAAAGTTGCGGCCAATCCTTACAGAACCTTGCACGGGTGGCATCACCCACATGTGCAGCACACGTGATCATACATGTGCTGAAGAGAACTTGCTCTTCAGCAAAACAAAGATCACAGATACTTCAGCTCAAGCAAAGTCTGTGTCCATGAACCTGGCACAAGATGGGACCTCAACACGCTGGGCAATAGATCTAGAATACTTGTACAAGCTCACTACAACTCTGCAAACAGGCTGTGATGCGCTTGTGCCTCGAACTACAAAACGGGTCGCAGGGGACACTATGATAAGCAATGTGTCACTCTATTCTATGGGCAGCTCCATTTGCAAGTGCTGCAGGTCCTCCTCATCTACAGCTGGCATGAGCTCTACCTTGCCAGAGCATGCCAGGCTGGTTCGCAGGTAACCCCAGACATTGACTGCCTGTGGGTTCAGGCTCAGCGCTCGCACATAGTAGCGCGCTGATGCATCATAGTTGCCTACGTTAGCCTGCAAAACGTCAAGCTGAAGACTGTCAGATCGTCTGAGGGAGCGCACCAACTTGCAGGCATGGAAGTAAAGTTCTTCTAGCAAAGACCACGTCGTCCAGAAATAGCGGTTTGTGTAAACTCAAGAAAAGGATTGCAGCTTAGACTTTGCACTGGATGCGCTGGCCGTCTCTGTTTGACAGACACCATTGTCTCAGATTGCAACAACATAATGAATGAGGCGACAAACAGTAGGGCCTTTGACCCAGCCGGATTCTTCACCTGACTGATGCCCATGTTTGTCCAGGCACGCATGTAGTTTGGCTTCAGGTCCAGAGCCTTCTGGTAGGCTGTGATGGCCTCCCCACTCTGACTGGAATTGGCTAGTGTGGCTCCCAACTTGTTCCACAGGGAGTAGTCCTGAGGCCGCACTTGGAGGGCTGTTCTGAAGGCAGTGATTGCCCTGTCATAGTTCCTGGACAGGTTGTGCAGCACCCCTAGTGCAGCCTGCAAGGAGGAGGAGGAGGGTTGACGTTTTCAGCCAACCCACTAAATTGTACAGATGTGCCAGGGTGATCAGAATCCGAGTCAAAAACCTCAATTCTGAGTGTTTATGAAGCAGAATATCAAGGCTCATGTTGAGCCTGGTGTTGACATGGAGGTCCTGGTGCAGCGGAAGGGTGTGAATCTCCACCACAGCAACTTTGGCACAGCAAATGTTTGTCACGAATGCCTGACAAGGTGGATGCTTTGTCTTGGTGCTAAGTCTGCAAGCATTCAGCACATGTAAAGAAATGCTAAGCCACTAGCAAGTAGCAGAAGCAACACAGCAATGTTGTACAGAGGTTTTTCAAGCTTAGTATTGAACACAACAGGACGCAGAGCAGCAAGGTGATCCTGACGCCGGTGCCAACCAAGGGAGGCCGCACCTGAACATCAGGATCAGCTGGGGCTGCAGCAGCAGCTGACTCAAACAAGCTGACGACCCAGCTCAGCTTCTGGGAGGTGTCATCCGGGTGCTGCATGCCGGCAATCTGCGGCCCATGCTTGGCATGATTTGCCAGCCAGGTGTGCAGGTAACTCAGGGCTCGTCGCTGATCCAGCTCGTTGGTGTAGCTCACACCAAGCGACAACAACACCTGCATGTTGTGGTCAGATGTTGTGGTCAGCAACAGTGTGCGCCACTAAGTACCGGCGGCAGTTTGAAGGCCTGAAGCAGAAGCAGCGGGTGTACTGCAGTTTGTAGAAGCAGAAAAACAAAAGAAACGTGGTTCTGTATCTTTTCTGTGTTTCCTTTCTTTACCTTTTGACAAAGCACAGTGGTAGGTTTGCACACATGCAAACATTACACTGTAGGCATCAGTGGCTGTGTGATAGTGCCAGGCAGGCGCCAGCAGCAGCTGTGCAACACAAATACATTACAGCAAATCATGTGTGGACTTTTGTGTGACACCACCACCGCCCTTTGAATTTGCACCACAGTGGTGTCAGTGTCCCTTGTGTGTGTGTGCTTCACTCAACAGATGCTTTGCATGCCAACTGCTGTCAGTCGGTTGCGCATGAGATGATCCATCTTGATCTGATCAAGCATGGATCACTGATCCAGCGCTCAAAAACAATAAAGCTTTAACAAAGGCATGATTCATTAAACGAAACACAACGACCCACCTCAGCATTGGTTGGGTCTGCCTTGAGGGCATGTGCCATGGCAGCAATAGCCTGGGTGTCATCATCATTCTCAGCATGCACTGTGCCCAGCAGCCGCCATGCATCCACGTTGTCTGGCTTCCTTTGCACCTGCTCCCAATGCAAAACAGCGGTGAACACAAACTTTGACGCATACGTTGTGTTGTAGCGATGACTGCCATGGTGTACAACATATACGGCCTGCCACGGGGGCAGTCTGCGACTGAAAGATGAGCTCCTCTGCAGCGCATCTCATGACACGTCATTGCTTTGAGAACTGGATTCATGACCTATGCAAGGCACACAGCATGCCTTTGCCCTGGGAATCAGGACAGGAGTGTATGAGAACTATACGATCGAGCAAATAAGGTACCGGCACACAACAGGGCCGAGTCCAAAGGCAAGAGACAGGCATCTGTCATGGAGATGTACTTACGGCAGCATGTGTTGTTTTTGGGGCTTACCTCAGCTTCCAGGGCATACACAGCTTCTGACAGTATGCCATGCCTGAAGAGGGACTTGGCCTTGGCAAAGCTGTGCAGGTCCTCCATGAAGGGGTTGTTGGCCTTGAACACATACTCCTCTGCAACGCCGTCCACATCCACTCCTGCACAAAACACAACTTTGCATTGCTGCTGAACTCACGCAGCCCCTTCTTGGACATATCCTCTAGTTATCTCCTCTATTACCTTGCCCAGTGACTGGGAGCTGCATGCAGCCCAGCTGGCCTAAGCAGCCTGTCTCCTGGTGCTGTTCTGTTGCATTCACAGCTGTTGCAAAAGTGAGGATCTGCCGTCACAAGCATTGAGCAATGCTAGAAACAGCAGCGGATCAGGGAAGTGTATTGCAGCAGCAATTGCAGTAGGAGAAGCGATCCCAAGCATTGAGCACAGAGTCTTGAACATGTAGCGCATGGCATGCTGTGCAGCACTTGGTGCTGTTTGAATGTAATCACATCATGCTACATGTACAATCGACACGACTCAAGCATGTAGTGTTTCTTGCCTGCTGAACTGAGCAATATCAATGTATATTTTGGCCTCTGGCATGAATGGGGCAATTGAATGTTACTAATGGATTTTATGTCTGTGTTACACACTGCTTGTTCATGCAGAAAGTGGCAGGAAACAACGGTACCAACGCCTACCTGCTTCAGCAGCAGCAGTGCGAGCATCCATGTCTTGTGCAAACTCCTCCATCCATTGGTTGGGGTTGGTGCCGTCTGCAAACTGATTGGCAAACTGATCGGCCCAGTCCCCTTCCGCATTGCCAGCTGCAAACTGATTTGCCCATTGATCAGCAGGGGCCTGCAGCCGCCAGCAGATGTCTCACGACATTCTGTACATGGCATCTACTCCAACTTGTTACCAGCAATCAACCCCACAAACCGATGTTCCTATCTTCACATTCCATGCGTACTTGTGAGAGCCGTGATAGATGGTCAGCGCCCCTTCACGTCCTCAACCCCTTTGCATGTTCGCGGACAGCTGATTTGTCACTGTGATCATTGCGGTGTTTGAGAGTGACACGCTCTCTCTTTCCAGCATCAGGCTATTGTCTGTGCCAGCTTTGATGCACATGACTGCACTGAATGCATGTGACTGCCCGAGATGCAGGCAACTGCCCTGAATGCATGCAAATGCCCTGGATGCATGCTGTTGCCCGGGATGCATGCAACTGCCTTGGATGCATACAACTGCCTTGCCTATGATCATGAAGCGCAGCTTGAAATGCTGTCTGACCTGTCGACCTGCCTTGCAGTAGTATGCCGACAGTGGCGACAGCAATTTGGCAAACATGCTAGACTCACCCCATTGAATTGCTTCCAGACATCCTCATGGTTTTGAGCTTCCTGCTGTGTGTCAAACTCTGAGGCCCAGTTGTTGCCAACAGCAGCTCCAGGCACATCTTTTGCCTGGGAATCAAGGAACAAGTCATTGATGTTGCTTATACTATGTCTGCTTGTACCACGCAGATTGTAGAGTACCGCTTCTTTGATTAAGCAAATTTTGAGACAGGTTTTGGAGACAGCGCAGACTACAGGCGCTACCACGCAGCAGCTGGGATCTTCCAGCAACTTCAGTGGGGCTGGGACATGCTCTGACTATTTCAGGTGAGACCAGTTTTTCCAACGCTGGCCTGTTCCACAGGGCCTATGTCTTGAGAATCTATGGGCTCTTTTTCGTATGATGCGAGGCTTTTGAGACAAGACAGTGTGTGTGACATACTCAACTATTTTCATGAAGAAAAAGATTATGAGCCCAGCTTATACATGATGTAGTCAGCATGTGCTGTCAAGCATGACAGCCTACCGGTCCACACGAGCAGGTGCATCAACTAACACCCACTAGCCACTTGCATGCATCAAAGTCTTCAGTGTTTGCATGCACAGCTGTTGGTGGGTGTAAGGTGATGCACCTGCATGTGTGACCAGCAAGCTGTCAAGCTTAATGGGACACAATTTTTTAACATGATAGATAAACCACATGTAGTTGGTGCATCATGCCACTTGCTGCCCAAACAAACCGTGCAGCTTGTTGAAGGCATAGAGGAGCACATAACATACTTGGATGTGCAAACAATCAGGAACCTTTCTGCCAGATACAATTGCAGCGACACTGTATCATTTTGAGTTCAGAGGCTCGCCTGATTATCTTCCAAAATGATTTCGCCTCTACTCATCTTACTAATGAACTGTAGGAACTTGCTGTTCTTCATCTTGGGGTTTGCATCCTTGCTCAGCAGGTCTGCTAGGGCCTTTGTATCTCCCTTTGATGCTGCATCACTCTGCTGGTCTGTCCCGCTGACTGACGCAGTTGCACCTGTCTGAGTCCGCTCAAAGTCATTTGCCCATTGGTGACCTGGCTGTTGCTCCACAAACTCATCTGCCCATCGTTGCCTTTGTGCATCAGCCTACAAGGGGACATGAAGGGCATGATTATGCCCATGCCTTTGCTACTGAAAGGCAGGCACAATGCTGCTGCAGGTTGGCTCAATCATATGCAAGCAGTTGTTTGCGCCCATGAACACAGCCTTATTCTGCCTGACATCTCATACTACCCAGCACAGCTGTCCTCACAGCAAGGCTTGTTGCTGCCAAGGGTGAACAATGCTCTACCTGTGCTGTGCATACTTTCAAGGCAGCCTCACAAGCAACATCTGCAGCCATACTACGCTTTGACAATGCAGCTGGAGCGCTGCATGACAAGGCTGGACTCACGTCACTGCTGGAAGTTGACCGCCAAAACAGTGCCCTCAGAGAGGGCGCTACTCAAGACTGCACGTGCCTGACCCTTGGGAAGGACATATGTCGAATGAATGAAATGAATGAATGATAAGGCTACACCTGTGCAAACTCGTTCGCCCAAGCACTTGGCGGACCAGCTTGCTCCAGCCTCATGTTGCTGAACTGGTCTGCCCAGTCGTTGTGGGGCCCAGCATTGGCTGCCATCTGGCCTGCCGCCACATCTGCTGCCACTGAAGGCTGCTGCATATGTCGCCCGCCTGACCACCGCACAAACATTTTCATAGAAAGCTGGGGCTGTGAGCAAGGCTGTGAATGTGAGTTCATATAACAGAGATAAGCACAATCTTCTCCAATGCCATACATTCTGCCTCTGAAGATTGCTGTGGATGTCCGCTGGCTAGATATACACACTATTGGTGTTTGTGAATTGTGCATGTGGTTCGGGTGACATTTTGGTAACTACTTGGTCTTCTCTGTTGCTGAAGGCTGCTTTAAATGGTGGGCCTACTTGTTGTCAATGAATCAGATAAATGATGGATGCGTATGTGTGTGCCTGCCAGTGTGAGAAAGAGTGTGCCTGCTAGTGTGAAATGACACTGATCATCATTTGTCAATGTATATGCTGCTGTTGAGGGCTGCTGCATGTGTTCTGCCAACCTTGTAACAACAGCTGCATGCGTTTTATCAGCAGTGAAACAGACAGCCAGCTGCTGTTGTGGGTGCTCCCTGTAATACATGCACTATGCTGGGATGAAGGCAGGTTGAGGCAGCAGCACACCTTGGGCATACAGTCTCTCCCAATCCTGTGCAGCAGCTGGCCCAGAGGGCAGTTGCATTGGGTCAATGTTCAGCGAAAACAGCAATTTTCCAACCTGCCAGAAAACGGGGACCGTCAGCCATGATGAAACACATAAAACTCATTTGTGCATCTGCCAGACAAGATCTGAAACATGTTGTAACAACAGTGCTTGGGTATCTCTTGATGAGGCCAACATATGATGCCCATATGTACACTGTCTGCGGCCAGCTGTGCAGATACTGTCAGGGAATCCTTTCCTTTGTAAAAGTGCAGGGACAGAGCATGGCATGCAGCTGCTTTTGTATTTCAGTGAAAAGCAGTGCAGAGAACATGGCTATGATTACATAAGGGCCTGAGTATGTACGTCCACATGCATTTCTTATCAGGGGTGTGTAAATGCATACATGGACAATCACATGAATGTGCATACCTGAGCATCAGCATAGTCACTGCCCTGGGTGGCATACATCTGTCGGGCCATGATGGTGCTGCGGTCTCGAAGGCGGCACTGATCCTCCACAGACAGACGCAGTTGAGGCAGCGGCATGGGCTGAAAGTCTGCCTGAGCCCTACCACTCGCCATGAAGGACTGCAAGGCATCTACTCTTGTGCCATGATGAAGGCTAGCTCATGCACAATATGACCTTGCTCTACTAATAATAAAAATGTATACGGCAAGCCGTGCTCTGCCATGTTACAGAGGCTGCAACACAAAAGTGGGCAGAAGGACTGCCCCTGCATCTGGGGTCTGCTGGCACAAGGCCAGTAGGCCATAGCGTTGAGGTCTGGCAGCTCAACAGGGGGACGTGTGCTATGTGTGGTGCGTGCTATTTGCACTGACTACAATGACTCAGGCATGTTTGGAACATAAACCAAACACCCCGATGCCAACCTGCAGGCATGGCTCGATGAGTTGGGTCTCATGCCCGTCAGGGGGCCGAAAGCCTGGCCCAGGGGGTGCACCATGCTGCCTGCCCTGCTCAAAAATGTTGTCAAAGTGCTGGTACTGATCTGACAAGCCCTCCTGCTGCTCAAACTCCCGGAGGAAGTCATTGCCAGCAAACTCTGCTGGTCTTGCAGCGCCAGGAATGTCAAATGCACCACCTGAACGGAGATTGAAGCTTGATTGCTGTGCATTTTGCTTGCATTGGAGGACGGGAAAAGAGACAGCATTTATGTACATGGATAGCAGCAGAAAAGCAGAGTACAGATGGTAATGGTGCAGGTACACGTAGACATACGTCCAGTCAAACTTGCTTGCGTAGTCCGGTGCACTGCAGCTGGAGGGCCAACTAAAGTCATTGCATGAGTGCATAAAGAGACCATTTGCCTAGCATTGCAAGCACAAGTCTTTCACTGACCTTCAGCAGCTGCTTGTGCAACAGAGTCCACTGTTGGAGCAAAGCCTCCACCATACACAGATGGCCCCGGCAACCCTTGCACACCAGGTAGCTGCAGCACCGGAATGCAGCGTTGTCAGCTTCTTCGAGCACGCACCACGGATCGGTGCATACACTTATGCATGCTTCAGGCTCAAGACAGAGGACATGTTGACTGATTTGCAGCACAGCGATACGCTGTACAGGAAGCGCTCACCTCCCTGAGACGTTCTTGATCTTTGGCCGATCGTCCGAGGAGGCTGTTGGCAAGTGTTGCAGCTGCGTTCGAAGGTCCGGCGCCCTCGTCAGGGGTGCACATATCGTTGCCCGTCACAAAATCGCGCAGCGCCATCTCTGCGGATGGCTAACGCTTGAATCTACCCGAACAACCAGCTATTCCCTCACAACAAGCTGCTTTGCCATGCGCTGAGCTGTATTGACTTGGAAGGCATGCACGTGAACCTAACAGCGATGATTAGTCACAACTTCTGTCAAAATCCTTTGCCCAACAGGTTTGACCGCGGTAACGGTCTGGCCCGGCAACGACGTGACGTAGGGCAAACCTGATCGCCTGCATGTTGTAGCGCCTGTTCTGCGGGCTCCGTTCTGGACATGGTCTGCGAGATAGAAGCTCAAAAAAACCACGCTAGAGTGACGGGATGTCAAGTTCTGTTTTGTCCAAATGAGCTCCAAAGCGTATGAGCACATCGTGAGCTTTTTACACCAATACGGTCACTCAAGATACTAGCCGTCATTGGAAGTCGCAAGATGTCAGGTGAGCAACACTTTTCTGGCTGAGGGTGTGCAGCAAAACGCCTAGAGGAGCAGCAGCTGCTGTCAACCTTTCATGAAACACATGAAAAAGATTTTTTTGCAGATGTCAATCGAGAGCTGCATGAAGCGTCTCTTTTGCGAAACAAACTGCTGTCGAGGGCTGTTGGCGTCATCACCAGCCTGCAGTCAGACACAGACAACCTCAGAACGGCAGCAGACCTGCACCCTGATGGTGCTTTGCATCTAGGAGCAGAGTCGCCTCAGAGGAGGCTCCAGGCTGCCAGATTGCCAAGTCCACAGCAACACAGCACACCTGCCATTCAGATGCCTGCACTATTCAAGTCTACTGCTGCTGGTGCCGCTAACTCTGACCATGCCTATCAGCGCAGCATGTACAGTGCAGCTGAGCAGCGAAATTCGCTGCTGAAACGGGCGTATGATGTTATCAGCAATTTGCAGGTATGCCATGCAACTCATGCACAACAATGGTAGGTTAGCTCTGTCTCAGGCACCACTGCTTGATGACATAGAGTCCTGCCAACATTGCTAAATGGTGCAGACCCTGTTGCCCATGTATGCATTTCACGGAATGATGACAACCAATCTGAAGCAATTTGCGGGTGTCTTCTGCCTGTGGGTCAACAAAAATGGTATGCACAGTCATCTAGCGCAGCACTCTCACAATACAGGCCGATGGCTGAGCAACTCTAGCTTCTTTTGACCAAAAGTATTGGTTTGCAGACTGATGTGGATGGGCTGGTGGAAGAGGTTTCAATTGCTTCTGAAGTCTCACCCAGCAGCCCTATCAGCCCTCTGCAACAAGGCAGCAGCCCTCATGCTCTGTCATCTCAACAAACAGGTATACCACCAGCTGCTCTGCATCATCTCAGGCTTCATTGTCTACTGCACTGGTGTACTGGTTTGACCTTGCTGAGCAATGTTTGTCAAGCACATTGGGCAGGCAGCTGTGGATGTAGCAAGGAACATGTATCAGGATGTTGGTGTACTCAACGCATTAAATTGTTTAGCCCTCGTGTTACATACGGCATTTGCAGGTAAGGCTGTTGCAGTGCTAGATGCCAGCGGTCCACAGACTTTGACATTTCCAAGAATGCTTGATGACAGGGCACAATCAGCAGGCCTATTGCTGTGCCAATTCCTGACTGGCTGACACAACATGATGGGTGCTCCCAGCATATTCAATACTGAATGTTGGTGCAAGCAAAGTTATCTGAGAGACTGCTGATGTGTCAGGTTACACTCCATTGATCATGAACACAGGAAAACCAACAAAGCAACATTGACAACGTTCGGTTCATTTCATGACATTTGTTCTTCAACATCAGCTCACTGCATGACAGTTTGGTACACACAGCTCTTTGGACACCTTCTCAATGAGCTGCATGATGATGCTACGTTCTGTGCTTGCTGTAGGTGATGGTCTGGTGGACATCATGCGCACAGCTGCAGCTACCTCAGCAGCAGCAGCACGCCTGAGATCTCGAGCAGGCAAGCCTATGTAGTGACTGCACTGCTTTGTCTGCTGGCACTGGCAGGCAGCTTGTCAATGCATCTGTCCTTGCTGCCAGTCTATGCCTGCACCTGAGTCGGAGTCAGAGTACCATGCTTGCCCGGCAGTGAACAACAGCACCAAGCAGATCTTGTGGCAGCAGGCCTCTTGAGACCAAGCTGTTTGACCACAGAAAAACGATTAGCAAAAGAAAATATGGTTTTCAGGCGCAGTGTTTGAAAGACAGACATGGCCAGGTTCAAAATGCAATACTGCGTCGCTAAAAATCTTTCAGCAGTGATGAATCGACAGCAGTCACGCCTCAAGGTCCATGTCTCAACAGGAGAAGTCGCAGCAGAGGTTGCAGTTGAATGGGACAGTGTGGTGCAGAGCAAGCTCAGAGGCAGGCTCAGGAGGCAGAGGAGTCACAGTCACATGCAGCAGAAGAAGAGGCAAAGGCAGAGCGACTGGCAGACCAAGCTGAGCGGCGAGCCATGCAGGAACAAGACAAGGGGAATCTGGCCGCAGCTGTGGCTGCATCCTCCACAGCATCCAGGTGATCTTAGAGCATTGTGCAGTCTCACACACTCAACTTGACAATGATGCCTGCCATGTCTGCCTGTCTCATTGTGCGCTGTGTCTTGTCTTATTGACCGATTGTCTGTGCAAAACCCTTGTCCTTGATGGTGTCGAAGGCAAGCCTGCCACAGCTGTGGGCTCACACAGAAGCAGAGTTCTGTATGTTCATGCTCATTACACAACAGCTAGTAGTTGCGTACAGTCAATTTTGTTGCTGTGAGGCAACAATGATTTCTGCCACACAGATTACGCAAAGCTGCTGTATCGGCTCAGACTCAGCTTCGTCAGCTCAAGGCTCGAGCTGAGATGAAGTCCCGAGAAGCCAAAGACAGCTTTGCTCTAGCTCAAGCTGCAGAGGAGAAGGCACAAGCACTAGAGGCAGCAGGAATGGCCCAGGCGGGGCCCTTCAGCCCTCTGCCCTACAGCCCCTCAGCAAACAGCCCTGCCCTGGTCCTGCAGAGCCCTGCCCTGCTCAGGGGCTTAGCCGGGGGTGCAGGGGCTGTTGTAAAAGGCTTCACTCCATCGCAAAATCAAGATGCCCTGCAGCAAAACAGGTTGTCTGAAAGTGGGGCTCTTTCTGGCAGCCCTGCTGCTGGGGCAGTTCCAAGGCGCCCTTCCTCACCTGCTGACCTGCAGGCAAAGCTGCAGTCAGTTGCCAAAGAAGAAGAACAAGCACAGCTTTTGCAGGCAGCATGGTAAGCAGTCCATAGGTTTCCTTTGCCTGTCTGGCTGCATGTAGTCACTCCCATATACTGTTACCACCAGTGGGCAAGCTTAGGGTGGAGACAATTTGTACAGCAGCAATCAGCCCAAAGCATGCAACAGTATGTGACAGCAGCAACGCAGCGTACCTGACCACCAGCCACCTGCATCGGGGCGATGGCGCAGCTAGTGCTACTGCTAACATTCATCTTATGCTCTCCTGTTGTGTGCTTGTAAACGTAGGGCACAGCTGCAAGCACCATCAGCAGCAGCGCAGCGTGATTGAAACCCAGCCACCTGCATCAGGCTGATGGCTCAGCCGGTGCTATCACTGAATCTTATATTAACCTTTCATGTTGTGTGATTGTGACTGTAGGGCACAGCTGCAAGCAGCAACAGCAGCACAGCAGCAGAGTGAGGAGAAGCAGTCTGCAGCAGCACAAGCTAGTCAGCAGGCTCAGCGTGCAGCTGCTGAGGTGGGGGAGAAGCACAGGGCTGCCAGCAAGGCCCAGGCCCAGGCTGAGAAGCTGCAGAGCCAGGTGGCAAAGCTGAAGGTGGCTGGCCGGGCAGAAGAAGCCAAAAGGGCCCAGCAACAAGCCAAAAAGTGAGCATGCCTGTGTGCTTGAGCTGTGAAAGTTGGTGTGCGAGGCTGGATGGTAAGGCATACAGCGTACTGCAGATGCTGTTGGTCTTTTGCAGATGACTGATGGCTACACTACAGGCTGTGCAAGCTGGCAAAAACAGCAGAGCCGAGAGCAGACAAAATCACCAGACGAACGGCTAGGGGCTTCGCCCATCTGCTCGCCCTAGGTCAACTTTCAATGATGTTACGTTGTGTGACTGTCAAATCTGTTGTATCAGTAGACCTTATAGGGATGCTCAGAAGAGACTGCTCTGGAAAGACAAGACTTGCCCTGCACATACCTAGCTCATCATCAGCTGGAATGGAAACACATTAATATTCTTAGTCACAATCACAGAAGCTGGCATGCATGTCACTAGATTACAAGCGAATACCCCGCATTGGCGCTAAATCTGGTGCTTGTGCTGCAGGTGGTTGCAGACTGCGCTACAGGCTGCCCAGGCCGTGGAGGCAGCTGAGCAACAGGAGAAGGCAGCTTCTGAAGTAGCTCAAGCAGCAGCTGCTGCCGGCTTTGAAGCGGAGGCTCAGGCTGAAAAGCTGACTGGCGTCGTCAAGCAGCTGCAGGTACCTTTGCTGCTTCCAGATGTTTGAAAACCCATTCAGATCTGGCAGCATGTAAGTAAAGAGCGAGCAGCTGAGGCAGAGGCCACAGCTTGTAACTTGATGGGCGTTTTGCATTTTGCTTGACGAATCCCACTGTGGGGCAGCAAACATGCCATGTCTGGCGGGCGAAGGTTCCTTGACAAAAGCCTGGCGAAAAGAAAATAACAAAGGAAGAGAAAATCAAAATGCCTCAAATTGAATCAGATGAGATTATATCAAGTCACATCAAATCACATCAAATCAAATCACATGAAGTCATATCAATTCCAATCACTTCACACAGAAACAAAATTATGCCAAAGCAAAGAAAAGGAACAGATGAGTCTGCACCTTTTGGCAAACGTGACAGCAGTTTCCTGAGGCTGCAGCCCTAAGCTTGACAAGAGCTTGGCTGTTTGCACAGTGCTTAGACCCACTTGCTGGTGCCGAACCTGCAGTGTATCTCATGTGTTGCGCATCTACCTGACGTGATGCACAACCCCTCATAACAATCAAAACTGGCTGCTGCTCTGCAGGAGGCCACAGAAGCTGGAGTGCTGGCAACCACCTGGAGGAAGAAAGCGACTGAAGCAGCCCAGAAGGTGGGTACACTGCCAGCATGCTGCATTTGTTCATTTATTCATTACATTTTACAGGTTGTTGGGGCCAACTGTGACCATTTGACCGATAGACTGAAATGACAAACAAAGCATTGAAAGGTTCCAAAGTGTTCACAGAGAACGCTCTAAGCTAAGGTGGGTGTGTAGCAACAATGCTGAGATTGCCTTGGTGCATATTGGTTTTTGATGTTGCCACTAATAGCACATCCAAGTCATCTTGGGTTTTGTTCTAGGTTTTTGTGCTCAAACCTATGAAGCGACCCTGGAGCAAATGTGCGAGCAGTGGCTAGTGGCAAGGCAAGCCAACAGAGAGCACCCTAAAGCATTTTCTTTTGTATTGCCTCTTTTTCTTGTAAAGAAGTCTGTCATGCCCCGTGGTCAAAAAGTATACCCTTGTCAGCTGTCCCATAGTGTGCATTCCTACTGTTCCTGTGTCAGTGAATCTGGCTTTGAACAGGCGGTGCCAGGGCATGGCTCTGCCAGTGAATATCACTTTTGAGATCTGTATCTGCGGATTCACCACATGGTACCTGCACCAGGCTGCCTCTTTCTCACGTCATGATGGCCAACAGGCAGTGCACCCTCCCTGCTGTCTGCTGCATCAGACCTGTCTGTTGTGTTGTGCAGGCCATAGACGCGCACGAGATGGCTCAGCAGCACACAGCGCAAGCGAGTGCAGCAGGCAGCAGAGCTGCTGCAGCAGAGGAACAGGCGCAGCAGTTCGAGGCCCACGGCAAGTTTGCTGATGCTGCTGCAGCAGCCTTGCAAGCAGACAGGTCAGCCTTATTGCTTACGTCTCTGTCTGTGTCATCACGATGTGTCACACTTGACACAGTGTTCGTGTCCATCAACACAATGAGCAAAGCAGTTTGATGTTATGGTACAAAAGAGCTGCTGTAAACTTTTTTGCTGCACACCGCCAAACTTGTTGCTGCAACCGAACTCTGAGACACCACAGTGGCTGGATTCCTGCAAACTCGCTGCTTTGCTGAGTTGGGAATTTGCAAGTGCTGACAGGAAGCAGCAGGCTATGCAGCAAATCCCGATGCCATCAACTACAAGCACTGCTGCTGCGCAGCTTGATACAAGCCTGGCAGCACTGCTGGCTGAGTTGTACTGTTGAAATCTCAGCCATGTATTTGCAGTTGGTGCTTGTTGAGTAGGCAGCAACAGCCTGCATGCAATGCTGCTGCTGCTGTTTGATGTGATGCTGCAAGCCCAACAGACAGCATGTCTCCCTGCTTGATAGAAGTCTGCATCTGCAACAGGTGGCACAAAGCGGCCGGCGATGCTGCCAAGCAGGCTGCTAAGCTGCAGGCAGAAGCCAAGGCAGCTGCTGCCCAATGTGATGCTGCCATTGCCACAGCAGAAGAAGCCAAGAGCTTGGCCAGGCGCCTTGACATCAAGACAGGCCACCTGAGGAGGTCTGCTTCCTTAGTGCCTGGACAGGTACCACATTTGACAGCACCTGTGCTACTCTATGTGCTACTTGTTACTGCACTGCTGTGCTGTGTGTTCATGCATAGCAAAACATGGAGGAGAACATTTCAAATTTTTGAAAAAATAATAAGCAATAAATTGAAAATGAGAGAGAAAAATAAGTTTTTTGCAGCACAAAAAAACTGCTGCACTACTGTGCTGTGTGAGCTACGTTTGACTGCACTGCTGTGCTGTGTGGTGTGTTGCACAAGGGATTAGGTGACTGGTATGAGCTATGTTCTGCTGTGCTGAATGTTGTGCATGGCTGCGCGTGGTCTGGGTGAGCTATGCTTTGCTGCACTGCTGTGGCATGTAAAATCCCTGATGCACCAGAGCAAGCGCAAATGCTATACATAGTGTTGTCACAACGTTATGGTTTGTAGAAGATGACTATGTGTATGTCTTGTATGAGAATTGCTCGTGCTCTCATCGGCTGTGTTGGCGTCTGGGATTTTGTACAACATCTGAAAGATATGATCTGCATTTGTGCTGTTTCTTGTTGTGTTGATTCACTGTAGTTGACAGCGTCTGTCTCATACAAGGTTCATCACATGGCTGGTCCTGACAATTGGCTTCTTTGGGTTTAGCAGATGTCAAGGAGGCAGACTGACTCCCAGACGGACCCGCATTCCCAATTAAAGGGCGCATCCTTGCCCTCCGCAGCAGCCAAGCTCCCTTCTGCATTGCCAAACAGAGGGCAGTCTCTCAAACTGACAGGCATGTCAGTCAGCCCTAGCAGGCTTTCCAGAATGACCATCCAGGACCCTCAGGACAATGAAGACATGGATGAGTCAGTTCACGGCTCGGCTGATGGTGCAGAGGATCATCTTGGGCAGCTGAGCAGGGGTGCCTCCAGTGTAGCTGCACAGGCAGGTATGGGAGATATCAGCAGCCCTAAGCAGCAAGCAGAGGTCAAGCGTGGGCTAAGACTGCAGCCGGCAAGCAACACAGCGGCCGACAGGATCACCCAAGACAGATCCTCCTCGGAGATAAGCTCGCCCAAGGGAGGAGTAGTCAGGAGCTCGGTCAGCGATGACTCAACCAATGCAGCTGTGCCGCCATGGGAAAGCAACAGTGCAGCTGCCTGGGTGAAGCAGAAGAGTCTGGAGAAGTCCCAGAGCGCTGCTGCACAACTTGCTGAGTGGAAACAGCAGGAAGAAGAGGAGCAATCAATGCAGCAGCAGCAGCAGCAGCAGTCAGAGCCTGATCAGGACTCAGGCATCAGCCCTGCCTCAGGCAAGGGCAGGGCACTGGGCGGTTTGCACATTGAGGTTGAGGAGGCAGCCCCACAAGATGGACTGCAGGAGTGGACAGAATCTGGCTTGGATGACATTGCAGCTGCTGTGGCACAGTATACAGGCGCATCATCAGATGATCTCATGGCCCCCACAGATGATCAGCAGCAGGAACAGCTGCCTCCAAAGCAAATTGCACAGCTGCGCAAAACTGGCTCCAAGCAGTTGAGTCAGTTGCCCAGACCCTCAGCAGGCAAAGCGCATGCCACACCACAGGACCAAACGGGTGCAGACAGCCTTGACCCTGCAACAGTTGCTGGTGCAAAGCGTGGTGCGCCGCCTCAGTATGCTAATGCACAGGAGCAGATGGAAGCTGAGCTGGAAGCTGCCATGGCAGCTGACAATGACTCAGCTGCTACTGGTGCACCGGTTTATGCCAATGCATTTGAGCAAATGGAAGCTGAGCTGGAAGCTGCCATGGCAGCTGATGCTGATCAGGCTGCTGCGACCGAAGCCCAGTCTGCTGACCCATGGCGACAAATAGAATTGGATGCAGCAAAGGCTGCTGGTGATGCTATCGGTGAGTCAAAATATTGCTATTAGTAACAATGTGCAGGCCATTTCCCAGAGAACAACTTTCCCTGTGCCCATCAGACTAGTATGACAGATGCATACAGGAAACCCTACCTGACATGGATTGTATTTGAAGCACTCTTGCCAACTTGTAGGTGTTACAGTGTATGACTGCTCAGGCTGGACTGCCTGTTGACTACCTTTTAGTAGACAACCGTTCACTTGATGTGCCACGCACAAACTGCATCATTTCACTGCAAAGCTGCTGGCCATGCTGTTGACACTGCGTCTTCTTCTGACTTGACCTCTGTGCCACCATGGAACCCTCATCTGCTCATCAGCAAGCCTCACGCTGCAAATGGTACCTAATCTGCCCATAGGGGGTGCCCACAAGCCAGCAAAGAAGGCATATGCAACCCAGCAAGAGGAGATGGATGCTGAGCTGGAAGCTGCCATGGCGGCTGACGCAGCAGCTGCTGACACTGACACCCAAGGCAGCCCCCTAGCTACAGTGGGGTATGGTGCATCTCCTGGGGGATCACCAAAGGGCAGGAATGCACCAAGCCTGGAGCTGCCAGGGGACAGAGGGGGGATCGATTTTGATGCCCTGGATCTGCCAGCACCTCAGGATGGCTCAGCAGGAGGGGACCCACAACAGGCAAGGCGCACTCGTAGGGATGAGGAGCTTGTGCATGGACACGCGCCTTGTGTGCAACATATGTGATACTGCACTCACATATGCACGCATTGGTGTTTGACTTTCCAGCTCCATTTGCGCTTCTGAAGCATGACTGAACCTGTCTTGGCTGCAGCACTGCTGTGTGAGATTGCAAGAAGCTGCAGCTAGGCTCAGTTTGCACTGACATACAGCTCTTGGTGATACAGAAACAAAAGTAGTGTTTTTAGGTATGTTGCTTTCAAGACAGTGGAGATGTCAACTCAGCAACGCCTAGGGATCAGTCACAAGCGTCTTGAACCTGGGGAGATTTTCTAGAAGTCCCCCTCTCTTCCCTAAGTGGGATGCATTGAATAACTTACGCTTTTCAGCACCTGTGCCTGGAGTTGCATGAAACTGCAAATGCAGGATGCCAGCAGGGCAAAGCTGGAGGAGGCGGTTCAAAAGTGGCAGACCAGTGCCCGCAAGGCACAGCGCTATGCTGATGCCTGCTATGCTGAGGCTCAAGCCAAGGCCGATGAAGCCGCCGAGGCAACTGCTCAGGTGATCACATGTGCCTTCTTCAGTACACATCCCCTGTTGCGCTCTATCATATACTAAGACAAACTGTTGTGAAGCTGACAAGCCAGTGACTGTGGCAATTTGATATGATTCTATGCGTTCTACCGCATGTTGAGCAGGACTGACCATGGCCTACAAACGCTGGCAACACAAGGCACGATGCTTCTGCCTAAGACATCGCTCAGAGTGACAACAGACAAAACTGCAAGGCACACTTTCTGCTGCACTGGAACTGCGCATATTGCAACTTGTATGGTGCTGCGTCGTGTGTTCACAGCCTGATGTGATGTGTAGGCAGCGGCCGCTCAGCAGGAGGCCGAGAAGCTGGCAGAAGCCAACAGGCACAACGACGCTGAGGCTGCCACTGCTGCAGCCCAGCGCTGGGCGCGCCGTGCTGCCAAGGCTCAACAGTAAGATATGCCTGCAGTCATGCTTGCAACCTGGATGACCCATGTCTGCGGTTCATGTTCCAAGTGCCAGGCTGAAATGCATGATGCTCATCATGTGGCCATTGAAAGGAATTGGCACATGATGGCTGGATGTCTTGTAGCAGATTGTGTTCTCTCAGCTTGACTCTTACAAGCCTGGATTGTCCATGCTGCACATGGGGGGGGTCACAGGGTCATGCTGTATGTCTATGTATCGCACATGACCGTGATGCTGCCGTGGTGCTTTGGCACATGCAGGGAGGGTGATGCAGCTCGCAATGAAGGTGACACCAAAGTTGAGGAGGCGAGAGAGGCTGCCACTCAAGCTGCTCAGGTTCATTGTGCAACCTGTGGACTTTGTTCAAAGCCAAATTGCTGTTCAGAGCTATGTGACAGTGTCATGTGGTGTTGTCTGCCATGTTGACCAGTAACGTGCCATGTTGACCAGCAACCTGCCATGTTGACCAGTGACCTGCCACGACTTTTGCACAGGACGCCAGCAACCCATGACAAGAGTCAGCTCATGGGCTGTGTGCTCAGGAGCGGCTTACTTGCACAGCAGCACTACTGGCACCCGCATTGCCTCTCACGGTCTTCTTGCACCCACATATCTTGGTTCTGCATTCTGCACTCTAACAAGGCAAAGTCAGGAATGGTTTGTCAGCTGCATGCAGGCTCAGCAGGAGGTGCAGCTGGCAGGGGCAGCTCGCAACAGCCCCTTGCAAGTGCCCTTGACCATTGAAGAGCCCCAGGCCACTCAAGCCTCTTCTAATCCTGCATCTCATGGCAACGCCAACGGTCTCATGCAGGAGGCTGCCGACGCAGTGCATCAGGTGCCTCATGTCGATGCTTCTACCAACGCAAACCATGCTATTGCACAGTCACACATCTTGATCCTTATGTGTACCAAAGCGTTCTCGGTCGTGTAAGTTGGGCAGGGATGAGATGCAATGAAGCCACATGGTGCCGTTTGTTGATGCATCATCATCATTGCATCTTCTGCCGGGCTGCTGCATTCTGTCTTTCATTGCTTGCCCAGCTCAGCATCTGCAGGCTGGTCAGACAGCAGGGCATGTCAGGTTGCTGTCAAACTACATGTCACATATCTGTTCCTATTCATATCCATATTTTCATTCATGTTTGTTATATCTGTGTGTTTGCTTGCTTGTTTTTTCCATGTCTTGTTTTATTTCTTCATGCATTTGTTTATTTGTTTGATTCATGTTTACCCAAGTTGAGTCATGCATCACTACACGGCAAGAAGGGCCACCAACCTGCTGCATGTACAGGCTGAGCTGGCACAGCAGGAGGCTCAGCAGCTGCAAGAGGCAGGCTACTTTGCAGAGGCGGCTGCCCTGTCAACCACTGCCCACAAATGGCGCAAGAGAGCTGCTAAGGTAAGTTTGACTGCCGCCGACAGCTAGACCTTAGTATGGGTAGCATGCACCCTGATGTGATTTACTGCTGCTTGATTACACATTGTGTACACCACTGCCACATTTGCTGCATTGCTTGTGGCTTTTGTCACAGTCTCAGATGAGATTGATGGTGTTTAGAACAGCCTTGTTTGGCTGCAACACTCCTTGCAGCATGTTTTGACTCAGCCCATTATCACCCATTATCATTGATCAAGCAACCCAGTCAGATTCTTCTGTCATTACAATATGGATTGATGCAATTGTGGACAAATTCACACACCTTTTCATGTTGTAGTCTGAGTAGCACAACGTGTGTTTGCGGTTGTGTAGGCTAACAGGGCTGTTGAACGGGCAAGAGCAGAGAGCAGCGTTGTCTCAGGGGTCGTTCCTGGCAGCCCTAGGGCAGGCCTGTCTGCAGAAAGCTCCAGGGCTGAGGGCTTGGCAGACAGCCCTCGAGCTGACTCTTCAGCACACAGTCCTCGAAAAGGGCCGACTGGGGACAGCCCCAGGAGAGGCGCATTCACAGACAGCCTCCACTTGGGGCTTGCCTCTGATAGCCCCAGGCCAGGGCAGGTGGACACCAGCCCTGGCGGCAGGGGCCGTACTGTGCCAGATTGGCTCAGCAGCCCTCGGAGCAGCTCAGCAGGCAGCAAGCGTCTCACTCCAGATTCCTCATTTGGTGGAGGTCCGCTTGGCACCCCTCTAGGGCGTCACTCTCACAGGGCTTCTGAGAGCGCCAGCCCTGGGGCCATTCACAGGACAAATGTGTTTAGTCATCCTGCAAGCCGGCGTGTCAGCAGTGAAGGTTCTGCGGAAGCTGTGCCTCAGGCAGTCTGTGAGCATCGGCTAGAAAGATCCCTTGGAGAGGATCTTTCTGTGGTGGGTCAAGCAAAGGCTGCATCTGAATCTACACCACCAGAGGTGATTATGTCATTGCATGACATGCAACATTCTTGCAATCGTGCATAGTGGAGATTGGAAGTGCCCTGCTCACTTGCAAAGGAGGTTGGAACGACAGCGTAGAATGTTATCTGCACTAGGGTACTGCACCAGGGTACGTTGAGACTGGTGAGCAAGCACTTAGGTGCATGACGTCAGTGCAGCATTACAATGAACAGCAAGCACTGGTGTTCAGCAGCAGAGTATTCGGGCAAGTATACATGCTTGCTGTCTGCCAAGTTCATCCATGTCATCAGCTTAAGGCAATTGGTTGACGACTTCAGCAGCTACTTTGACAATGAATTTACAGCCCGGTGGCTTACTATGCAGGCTAGGGCTGGGGCGTCTGAGATGCTGGAGGAGGCTGCGCGGTGGGCCAAGCGCAACGCCAAGGCCCTCAAGCTTGCAAGGTATGCTTTGCGTCCTGGCGTTCGTCAGTCAGCACTCACTCTAAGTCCCCAAATCAAGATGTCACTATTTTTCGAAGTTGCTCTGTTAGTGCCCTGCAGAAGCCCTCCACCCTCAGCATTAATCTGTCACAGCACTGCCCCGTCTTGAAAAAGCCCTGCCCTGCTGCATGGCCTGCAAGTGGCTGTCTCTGCCATGATTGAGCTGCCAGGCTTGCTTGCATCCTGCACTATGTATGTCAAGCTCACTTTCAGAAGACAGGCAGCATTACTGAAGCACCGACTTGATTGCTAGCTGTCTCTTTCACAATGGATTTACTGCTTTGGCTCTGGAAAGCTTTGAGGTGGGCGCTGCGTGTTGTACATGTGTATCTGAAGAGCTGGCCCTTGTTTGCAAAGTCACCACCAGGGGCAATACAACTGCCTCTGTGCAGGCAGGCAGCCGCCATGTGGCATACCTCTAGATTACACAACTGCTATGTCAACACCGTAGACTTCTTCCTTCAGGTTGTCGCGGCAGCCATTTATTTCCTCACAATCGATATACAGCATAGCTGACACGCACCCCTATGAGCCATGCACAAGTCAAATCTGCATAGCTGTTGGACACTCCAGGTGTGTGATGCAGGCACGCCAAGGAAGCAGCAGCAGCCAGCGAGCAGGAGGCGGCTGCAGCAGCAGAAGAAGCTGAGCGTGCCGCTCTGCAGGCTGAGCAAGGAGAAGCTGCAGGAATTGAAAACAACGCAGCACTCGCCCTCAAACAGGTCGCTGCTAAGTGGACCAAACGGTAATTTCCTACTCCTGCCATGGCGCTGCAGTGAGCTACACATTGCCAACTTTGCAATCACAAAGTCCTTGAGATCTAAGTCCTCGACTTGCTACAACAGCTTTGAGTGTTTACCACATGAGTCAGAGACTCGGTGTGATAGCAGTTCATGTCAAAACAGTGGTTTGAGCTAGACGTCCGTATGTCTGCTGGTTTTCTTGATGTGTGATGGTACTGTTATGAATAAGCTCGGGTTGTGTTTGATGACACCGACTTCAAATGTCCTACATCATACCATGTAAAACCCTTAAGATAGCCATGAACCCTGAACCATAACTATAGGCACAGCAGGTCTGTCCTCATCTGCCTTTGTAGTACACCAGGCATGAGGCCGTACGGCAAGAGGGGCATGTCAAGTGTTTGAGCTGCAGCATTGTAAGTCTGATGGTGCATCAAGTCATGGCGAAGCACCACGCAAGCTGCCAAGCTCGGTGCCAAACCTTGTGTTCCGTTGCACTGCCTTGTAGGCTCAGAGAACAGCTGTGAAAAAAAAGCACAATGCAGCAAAGTGAATGTGCCAGACCCAAAACCACAAGAGTCTGATTGTGTCTGATGGCTTGGAAAGGCTTAGGTGGCAACTGCTATATACGATCACGCTTGGAAATTTTGGGGCCTAGCTTACAAAACATGTAAGTTGTAATCGTTTATGTATTTACATACTGTTTCTTGTTCTGGCTTGCAGGGCTGGTAAGGCTCAGAGGGCAGCTGCCAGAGCTAGGGCAGAGGCTGAAGCTCAGGAAGCTGAGGCAGCTCAGGCTGCTCACCTGGCTCAGCAGGCCACTGAGTCACACGCACAGGCTGAGGCCCAGGCACAAGCCGAGGCTGCTGCCAGAGGTGCAGAAGCAGCTGCTCAGGCGGCTGCTAGAGATGCTGAAGCAGCTTCCGAGGTAGCTGCCAAGGTATGTCATGATACACAGATGACGCAGGGTATCGACAGAAATTATTGCCGTGAGCATGCCAAGTCCTCACCTCCTTTGCGGGATTAACAAATGTCAGTTGATGCCGATGTCACTGTAATACTCAAATCACGTTGTAAACTTGCCAGATCGCTACTGGTTCAGATCAATGTTGTACCACCTGACAAGCGTAAATGACATAACTTGTGCAGGAAACATCTTCTACAGAGTTTCTGGGGATGAATCATGGCATGATTGCTGTCTGAGAGGCTGCTGTTTGTGAAGCACACAACAAGCCTCTCTAGCCTCGTGTGTAAGCTGAGCACTGCTGCCATACATCATGGCTTCTAGGTTTACATTGGGATCAGCTATGCTGCATGCTGCCATTGCGATTCCAAGAATTTGGTTGGGGAGATGCAGCCTGAGACTGACACTGCAGCATGACGACACAGAAGCACCCGGCCAACAGCCTGCATTGACACAGGCTTGCACAGGTGGTGGGGTTGTTTCCAACTCCTAGTAGACGCTCCTTTGGCCATGGCGATAAAGTATGCGCTTGTTGCTGGCGATGGCAGGACTCTGTGAGTGTGTGCAGGCAAGGCAAGGGGATCACAGCATGCAAGCAGAAGGGTCTGCAGCATTGCTGGGCAAACAGGTGATGCCTGGGCCCATGCTGAGCCCCAGACACGCTGCTCTTACACAAGACCCTTTGTGATATGCTGCTTTGCATTCTTCCAGAAAAACATGAGTAGTTTAACGCTTTTCAGCTCGTCAAGTCTTGTCTCTCCAGAGCAGCTATGTTAAGACTCGCTGCAATGCGCAGGCAGACAGCATGCATGCATGCAGAAGCAATTGGTGCTGGGCAAGCAACCAATGCATGGGCTCTAGTCGAGGCTAGCCAAGCAAAGCGAAATGAGGCCGCTGCATGTCTTACCATACTTGACAACCTGTGTCACATGCAGGCAAGACAGCAGGCCAACAGAGGCTGGCTGATCTGTTGGTCCGTATTGAGGCCATGGGCATGCTGCTGCTACACACCCTGCCACAACTCAGTCTTGTCATAAATTGCAGGCAAAACAGCAGGCAGTCAGCATGCAAAGACGCTGGCTGTGCTGCTGGGCAAGGCATGGAAAGCAAAGGCTCATGCGTGACGCTGCTGCATACCTCATTCGACCAATGTTAGTCTGTGTGACATGCAGGCAAGACAACAGGCAGACAGCATGCAAAGAGGCCAAAAATGCTGCTGGGCAAGCCCTGGAAGCAAAAGCAGCCGATGCCGCTGCATGTGTTGTTGAACTGGATCAGTGTGTGTGTGACATGCAGGCAAGACAACAGGCAGACAGCTTTGAAGCAGAGGTGAGTGCAGCTGCTGGGCAGGCAGCTGATGCCTGGGCCCTTGTTGAGGCCATGGAAGCAAAGGGGGACGCAGCTGCTGCAGCTGACAAGGCAGCTCAAGCTGTTGCTCTGCAACAGAAGTACCAGGAGAGACAGGCCGCTGCAGATGCTGCTGCCAGTCAAGCACAGCAACAGGTACATAATTCTGGTCTGGGCGCATGCTACAGCACACCATGCATGGCATCTTTGACTCATGTGACATGCAATTCTTGACAACTGCTTTCGTTTCATGTTCACATCAACAAAGGCTTTGGTGGAACCAAACCCTGAAGTGTTCATCTGAAACAGCCGCAAAGTCACCCTGCACAGGGACTACACAGTGGATGAAAGTTTTCTGCATTTAGCCTTGCATCTTAGCTGAGTTTCTCACATGGTTGAGCATGAGGAAATTGGTCGCTGCAATATATTTTCAGTCCAGCATAATCTGCAGGAGCTGACAGCCATCAGCTTGAGATCGGCAGCAACTGCTGCACTACAAGCAGCACACGCTGCTAGCAGTCACCCACAACTGCAACAGCAGCCGTCTCACCCACTGCAAGCCTTGACTTCAGCTACCTCAGGCGTGGCCCCTGGACTCCTGCCCGAGGGTAACAGTCTGCTGACTGACCACACACAGCAGCAGCTTGTCAAGAGCCGATTAGCTTCTGCCCTTGATGTGCATGCCGATGTCAGACATGTAAGCTATGCTCTGGGACATGAAGAGGCTTGGTCCAGCAAGCACTCCGTTTTGGCTGAGGCTGTGGAGCTGAGCACCGCATTGGCGGGTAATCAGCAGCAGCAGCAGCTGTTGCATGAAGGGCCAAGCCTTCCATGGAGTGATGACAATCAGGCAGACAGTTCACGCCCACAGGAGCAGCAACAGCAGTCCTTGGAGGTGCCTGTGTCTCATGATCAGTCTAGTGATGCTGGTGGAAGCGCTGAGGGTGGGGTGGAGGGTGGGGTGGAGGGTGCAAGTGGGGGCCAGGATACAGCTGCAAAGGCAGCCTGTCAACAATGGAGTGCTAGCTTTGAGGCACGCATGGTGAGCTGTGGGCCTTCTCTGCCTGCACTTGTTTTGACCTCTCTTGTCGGCATACCTGAAAACACAGCCCCCACGCAATGATTGAGTGTCATGAAGACAAACACAGCCTTTGCGCTGAGAGCAAGTGACACGAGGACAGCAGGCATTCTGAGCTTTCATTGCCACTGTTGTCCATTGCCACTGTTGTTTATTGCCATTTCTGCAAACTGTCATCTGCCGTGATGTCACTTGCTCGCCTCTGCTGTACATCGCTCTGGAGTTGCAGCCACGTGTCTTGGTGATGGGAGTCTGGTATCTGGCCACTGCATGATGCTTTTGGTTACCTTGCTACCTTGTAGGAATGCATGTTCTACAGGCAGGGATGTCAGCACAGCGTTCTAGTGGGCCTAGTCAGGCAACCCAGCAGCAGCTGAGGGATCTGACCTCTCAAACAAGTCTTCCTGATAAGGCAGCTTTGGTAGCCTGGGAAAGCTTCAAATCCCTGGCGAAGCCTGGGGACGGCCTCAGCCTGCCTGGGCAAACAGATACCCAGGCACAGGGTGTCGTCATGCCAGCTGGCAGTGGCATGCCATTAGTCACAGATGGTGACGTGGCGGCATGGGGATCCTGCACAGCAGCTGGAGATGGCACAAGTTCCACAGCAGCATCAGCAGCACCGAGTTGTGCTGATAGAGCAGACCCCCAACACAGCAGTGTGTCTGCTTGGGATGGAGCAACGCCTACTGGGGATGAGGCGTCGTGTGTTGAGGATGGCCAGAATGCTTGGGGACACAGATTGCAGGCTGCTAGTAGCCAGGCAGAGAAGCTGCTGGTCCTGGCAGAGGTGACCTTGTAGAATCGACAATCATACCTGTGCATGCTGCTGTCTTGTTTGATGAACCTTATGTCTAGTATGTAATTACTCCATGTTCATAGGAAAGAGCAGCTGCTGCAGTGCCAGTATACATCAGATTGAATGCCAGATGATTGAGGCCAGTCCGTGAGAGGCATATCCACATTGTCAGTGATTGCTGCATGACAGCAGCATGATAACACTCTTTGGTTCCCAGACATGTCAGCTGGCATCGACACTGAATTGTTGTCTTTCAGGTGAGAGAACAAGAGGCAATGGGCAGCACCCAAAGGGCAATTGAGCTGCAACAACTGGCAGCAGGCAGTGGGAACCTTCTGGAGTCCAGCCAGCTTGCTGCTGCTGCCCAGCGCCACTCTGAGCAAGCACAGACTGCTTCACAGATGGCGCAGCTTGCAAGGGCTGAAGCAGAGAGGCTGTCTGAGACAAGCCCTGCAGTGGGGCTGTCTGCTGACAGCACTGAGTCAGGGCTGCTCACCAACAGCCCTGCCCCTGCTGCATCAGAACTCATGTTGACTTCCATTGCGACTGATCATCAGACACCAAGCACAGCTGAAAGTGCTGATCCAGTATCAGCTGCAGCAGATGATGGCTTGGTGGTTGTGCTAGAAGCTGACTCAACAGCTGAGGCCACGACAGCAGCAATAAATGCTGACTCACAGCTCAGACCTGACTCTGAGCTCGCGTCAAACACAGCAGGCTCATTTGGGCTGAGCCATGACTCAGCTGAGTTGATTCACAGCCTGAGCTCTGAGATGCAAGCTGCAATGCAGCAGCTGATTGCGTCAGCTGCGCTGCAATCATCCGCTTCTCTTGAGAATGGCGTAGGAATAACTTCTGCACAACAGTATTTGGGGCTTTCTGTATCCCACCAAGCGTCACATGAAGGACTTTCTCAATCCCAGGGAGCGGGACATGCCATTGCTCACAGGGACAGCCAGCACTTGCCTGGGATGCAGAGTATAGCCTTGTGGACAAAAGCATCCCGGCAGACTGCAGCCCTGTCCCATCAGGCTTCATCGCAGATCCCTGGGACTGCCACCAGCTCCTTCCAGGCATCTACATACTCTTTCGCAATCCCAGAGGCGCCTGCTCACACGACTGGGCTGAGTCCCCGGGATGGCGAGGGTCCCTCTGGGATGCAGCTGCACCTGATGCATCAGCTGGAGGGACTTGAGCGCAGCGTGAGGCGAGTTGAGCAGCAAGTCAGTTCCACAAAGCAGACTCGGCGCCGCCTGAAGACAGCCTCTCTGCCTGCTCAGGTGCTGCCCTTCCTCTTCAGTGACTCTCTCATTTGAGACAGAGCTCCTACTTAGGTGACAGTGTATGCTGCCTTGTTATCCTTGATGTCAAATCCTTACCTGGGGTCATTTTGATAGAAGCCTGGTACATGACTTCACATCTTCTGCAGCAAGTGGCCAGTTGACTGGCTGCTGCCAAACAGTGATGATGACAGGGCAGCAAGATGCCTAAGCAATGACGGCATAGACTTGTGAGTCATCATGATCACATCTGTGGCTGCAGAGCGCTGAGGAGGGCAGCCTGGGGATCCCATACTTAGATGGGCTGCCCCTTGAGTACTGGGTTGTACCCCCAAGGGCTCCCATTATTGCCCTGCCCTCTGTTGCTGCCAATCTGCCTGGCCTACAGAGGAGTGGCACTGTGACAAGCACCAGCAGTGCCTCTAGATATGGCACTGCGCATAGCATGTTGAGGCAGTCTTTGAATGCTACCAGGTAAGCTACAGCACATTTTGCTGTTGTAGCCCGTAATGCCATTTTACAGCTGCAATACGCTCATCCAGAATCAATGTTCTTAGAGGCAAGGAAGTTGCTGAGTCTGTAGAATGACGATGTGCATTGCTGATGTGTTGGAACGGATTCTGTCAGCGCCACATTATTACATCTTGTGTCTGTCTGTGTGGCAGGCACTCCGCTGGTGCAAGCTTGACAGGCAGGCATTGGCGTTACTCCTCTTCTCTGCCCAGGACTAGGTTGCCCATGACTGCCTATGCCACCCCTCAGCAGCCATCTCAGCTTCATACACAACCCAAAGAGAACCAGCAGTGGGGCGGCAGCAAGTCACCCCTGCCATCACCCAGGGCATTGCCAAACAGTTCCCCCTTGCAGAGTGTCAATCAGGTCCTTGGGCAGACCAGGCTTTAAACGCAATCCAACGCCCTGCTGTTGTACGTTGCTTGTTAGCTAGTGTATATCAGCTATTAGTTGTGTACAACGCGTTCCATTGCCATACAAGTGCACATAAGCCTCTGATGGCAGTTTTGTTTTTGTCCAGCTCTAGCTTTGGCCTGTGCTGTGAAGTCAGCTGTAGCGATATGACCCTGAGTTTGAGCAATGCAAACTAATTTGTGGAGCATTCCAATTGTGATACTTGCATGCATGCACCAAGTGATGTCTTCTGGGGGTCTGCTCGCAAATGAAATATCAAGGCAACCCTGACAGCTTGGGCTTTTAGGGTCAGATGCATCATCCGTGAGGTGTGTCAATGGGCCATGCTGGCACAAGTGGGCATAGAATTGGACCAATTCAATTGGTAGTGACTTGGTCTCAGGTCCGTTTAGGCTAAGTCCGTAGCAGACATGGATTTCCATACCACTTAACAATGTCACACATCATAAGGATGTCAAAAGGTCAATCTGCAGTGCAAGGGCTCTGCTTGCCAAAGTTTCAAGCACAGCTTCTATTCTGATAGACGGTAGCCAACGATGTTTCACAGCAAAATGATGCAGCTGCTGCATGTACAAGCGTTGATGTGATGCTGAGCACAAGCGAGGGCCCTCTAAATGCATAGCTGCCTTTGCATTGATCAGTTACATACGTCGTTTACATTCACAATGTGTCGTGCAGCTTGAATGGACCAAGATAAGGTTCACAACGTTGATCTGTTACAACTCACAGGACTAAGAGGTGGTCACCAGTGTAGACATCACACATCTCATGAGTTGCTCCTGATATCAGACACTGATCCGAACACCTCAGGCTAGACCCTGACAGCCATCTTTGCTAGCCCAGAGTCATTTACCGTATAGTCAAGGTACCAGATAACTAAAATGGTATGGCAACATAAGAATGGTTGCTGAACCGGAAATGCTTTCAAAATTACAGATCAGGCAAAACGACTCAGCAAGCTGGGTACAGTGAACACATCTCAAGCGCCAGAACTGGTGGCAAGAGGTTGCCGGGATTGCCACCAAATAGCTGGTGTGAAGGCTCCCATGTACCCTTCAGGATAGGCTGTCCTGACACAGTCAAAGAACTCAGAATGGCCCAATCCTTCGCCGACCTTGCATGCAATAGGGTACTTGGTACAGAATCTAACATACGGCGTACGCTCATGGACTGAGACAAATGCAAAGGACTGAATGAATCTGGCTACTCTCGAATCGGTGGGTGGCACAATGTACAATCCATAGCTAGGAACACCTGCACAAAGCAATCCAACTGAATAAGTCAGGTTGCAACTGCAGGAGTGGCCTATCACAGGGACAAAAGTGCCAGGTGTGATGGTGAATGTAATGCTCATGCCCTTGCAGGTGCTGCAGGAAGACCTGTGCCTACCTGCCTCAGATACGTTGCTGCACTGGATAATCAGTTTCATCTTGTGCACATCTGACAGGTCAAGACCTAGTGTCTTTTCTTGTCCATCAGCAGGTAGCATGACGCTGGGGAAGAGTTGTGTGTACTGTCTATTGCTGTGCTGGGCTGAGTAGCTGCAGGCAGCAGAGCTTTCTGCTGCGCTGCTTTCTGCAGGAGGCGACCAGGAGTTGGGCACAGAGAGCCATCAATGAATTGTCCCCTGCCCTTCTTGGAGCCTGATGAGGTACGATGCACAGTGAGTGGGCCTTGATGCCAGGGGCATGTCCACTGTGGATCTGAACTTGACAGGATCAGCAGAAATGCTTAGACCTCTGAGGGATGCATCTTATCCATTCGCAAGACGCAAGCAATCGTCTGCTCGCAGATGTGGTAGTTCTTTAAAAATTCAAGCAACTGCAGCTCTGTGTATGCTCCTCGCTTGGGATGATGTAACAGTCCATACTATTGTTGCTCATTGTCTTTATAGGGTGTGAGAAGGTGGACTGCCGTGAGATCTGACGGCGCATGTTCTCAGTGACGTTGCACAATGGCCTCAGCAGCAAACTTGCACAGGCTGGTCAGGCCAAGATGATCAGCTCACTTGGCAACTGACAGCATAGGAAAAGACAATCTTGTGCTTTGGTGACGGAAATAATCCTCACAAGCAGCCTCCAGAATGCCGAGCTGCAAGCAGACAACATATTGAAAATGTACTTTGCAATAGAAGCCTGCTGTGGTTGGCAATACGGGCATTCACTCCAGTGGAATCGGCCATAACAAGAAGCCTCTGCTGTATGCCATGACAGGCTCATGACCCCACTGTGTAACCCTAAGATTGCCTCTTTCAGGATAGCAGGATCTGTGAGCACTAGTAAAACAAGCTCCAGAGGCTTTGTGTCCATGTGTTGCTGCATTCGGCTCATGCCCCACTCACTGTACAGAGCAAGGTCAGCGGGAGCCATCGAGCTGGACAGATGCGGAGCCTTGGCATCTCCGATCAGTCTAACACCGAACAGGTTGGCGTTACTTGGCTGACTCAGCCAAACCTGAACATAGCCTTCATATGTTCTGACCATCTGAGCATCAACTGTACGACAAATGGGACAACGTTGTTGTGCATGACGGGAGCATTGCTGGCAGATGCCCAAATGGCCACATGGCACCAACACCATGACTGCTGGACAATCCATGCAGATGCTGCAGATTGCTGCCCCAGAGGAAGCATGTGGTTGGACTACATGGCCTCTGGGTTGCAAAGCATCAATCAATGCTTTGATGCTGAATAACCTAGAGAAACATTCATCTAAAGGGGTCTTCTGCTGATCATTGCGGACCATGGGGCTGGCACCTGCCTGTAATAGTGTACGGACTGCAACCTCAATCTGTCTACTCCGCTCTTGAAGCACCTTTTCCTTCACAAATTCAGGCTTAGCATCTGGTCCAGCAACTAACAAGTGCAAAAATGTATTCCCATCTGACAAAGCTGCATTGGCATCTAGCCCATGCTGCAACAGTTGCTGTATGGCAGCAACGTCTGCAGACAAAGCAATTGCTTGAAAAAGCCCTTGAGCTCCCAAAGTTGGGCTGGCATTGTATTCTAGGAGAAGCCGCAGCAAGCCAAGATATTGAGCTGATGATGGGAAAGTGTTTTTATCATAGTTGTACCGCCTATAGTGCCCCGCTGACTCTTGTTTGTTACCAGGAATTGTGCGCCACTCATAGGCAAGCCCTAAGAAGGACACGTCTGCTTTCTCATGTCTGCCTGTGGTGTCAGGGTCCCAATTGAAGTTACATATGGGTAGCTCCATAGGCTCCTTGTTGGGGTTGTACCATTCCAGCAGAAGCTGGCATACTGCATGCTGGCCGCCAAGGATACTCGCAAAGAGCGCTGCAATTGCGCCCTGTTGCAGGTGAGGTGAGTAGTCTGTGGGCGTGTGGTTTATCAGCCACTGGACCTCCTGTGCATTTCCTTTGAAAGCTGCTGCTGCCAGCATGCAATTGAATTCGAATGCTTCCTCCGTCTCTTGCCCATCGCTGGGCAGTTGAAAGGGTTCTCTGACTCTGTCGCGGGAACGGCCAATACTGAATGTGGGCCGGGCAAACGAGCCACAAGTCGGTGCGGATATCAAGGTGACCGAATTTAGCTACAAAGTCGGTGGATCAGCTCGACGGCGACAAGGTAAGGTTTTGCTTACTTGGACCCCTGTTCACTAGTAAAGCTCGCAGATAACGACCCTTGAACGAGACTATATTGATAGCGTCTCATGCTGCAGTCTTACCACAGTAAGAAGCCAGATCTGCTGACTTTCTGTAATGCGCGGTAGAGCCGATGAATGTATCCCTGATCTGACTGCGACAGTTAGGCTTGCAGCTACTTAGTGCCTCTTGCTGTCCTCAATCAATCAATCAATATATATTTAATGTCCTGGGGGGCAACTGGGACCCAACAGACAAGAAGTTCAGTTCAGTGAATTCATACAGACAAGATTTGCTTCCTACATGCAAAGCATTCCCTAAGGAAACCACCACATGCATTTGGTTCACACAAAATCATAAAGTCTGCAATAGTACAACAGTGCTGCAGGAGGTCCAAATGCTGTGACCTGATGTGGC